>ENA-ORXT01000008-ORXT01000008.1-marine-metagenome-genome-assembly--contig:-NODE-8-length-282660-cov-9.633170_pt1 | contig 282660 bp, 261 predicted proteins | sample MGYA00237868_ERZ511482 | MGnify/ENA metagenome assembly ERZ511482
GCCTCCATTGTCCAATATTCCTCACTGCTGCCTCCCGTAGGAGTCTGGTCCGTGTCTCAGTACCAGTGTGGGGGATCCCCCTCTCAGGGCCCCTACCTATCGTCGCCATGGTAAGCCGTTACCTTACCATCTAGCTAATAGGACGCATAGTCATCTTTTGCCGTAACCTTTAATGCAATCTCCATGAGAAGTCTGCATACCATGAGGCATTAATCCAAATTTCTCTGGGCTATTCCTCAGCAAAAGGTAGATTCTATACGCGTTACGCACCCGTGCGCCGGTCGTCAGCGGGAGCAAGCTCCCCTGTTACCCCTCGACTTGCATGTGTTAGGCCTGCCGCTAGCGTTCATCCTGAGCCAGGATCAAACTCTTCATCGTTAATTTTTGTGTGCCAACATCACTTAAAGCAATGCAGCAACTTTTAACAACTAATCAGAATCCCTAATACTCAAAATGGTCTATTCTCTTTGTTGATCATAACCGTTTCCAATTACGATCTTACGCTGTCAATTCAATATGTATATGAACTTGTTTCTTTCTTTTCTCAGCTCGTTTCCTTGCTAAGCGGGTGCAAATATAAAACCCTTTTTTTAACTCTACAATACTTTTTTGATATTTTTTTGAAAAAAGTTTTTAAATCCTTTTTTCTATATTATACCCGTACAGTAAATGAACTTTCGCTTCAAGGCTATTGCCGTTTTTAGCGGATGCAAACATACTATCCTTTTTTAGTTCCACAATGTGTTTTTTAATCTTTTTTTTAATCTTTTTTCACTTCACTTCTAACCGCTTTGTTTACTGTGGGTTACATGACTATTTTTTATTAACATTTTTGGGGATTGTGGTGCTTTGTGAGTGATTGTGGAATTATGCGTGCGGGTTTTGTCGCGCAAAGACGCCGAGTCGCAAAGTGGGACGCTTGATTTTATGAATATTGTTTTATAATAGACCTTATAATTTTAGTGATTTTTAGGGCTATTTTTTTTATTTGTTTGTCCTATTTATATATACTAATTAAAACGTGTTTTATTAATCAAGCTATATGCTAATTGCTTGTTTTATTCTTATTCATCTCGATAGCTATCGGGACGAACCAAAAAATCAAAGCGATTTATAGGGAATTGCTATAGCACCATTCGCTGATGTTTTCGTATTTATAGTTCTTAATTGTATTTATATCTTCAATCCTAGATTTGGACTTTTAACTTGCCTTAGTGCTCATTATTTAGAAAATCGCTGTTTCCGACCCTGTCGGAACTTCAGGTTCTATCAAGATTTTTGGAGTGTTGAAAATGGACCTGCTCTGAAAGGGTTTGTAACTTGGAAGATTGTTGTGAGTGTTATTATTTTATTTCCTTATATATAATAGAATATAATAGACTTATTGTTGTGGTTTATGGAATTGACTTTTGTAAATAGTATTGATGCTGGAACTTGTATTGCCTCTGGCGGATTTGTTTGCGTTAAGAATAGTAGTGGATAGCCCACAGCCCGACTTTGGGAGGTGCGAGGACTTGGAACGGATAGCCTGACCCCTTTTCGGGGTAACGCCCAAATGATTTTTATAAAAAGAAATTATACTTATATATATATTGTGTGGGTTTGTTTATACTATTATCTTTGTTGGCGAATTTCAATTTAATTTATGATACATATTACTTTACCTGATGGGAGTGTGAAGACGTTTGATGTGGGCGTTACACCAATAGATGTTGCGAAAAACATTAGTGAGGGGTTTGCTAGAAATGTGATTTCGGCGAATTTTAATGGCACGACTGTGGAAACGAAAACGCCATTGACTACTGATGGTTCGTTGGTTTTATATACGTGGCGTGATGATGCTGGGAAGACTGCTTTTTGGCACTCTTCGGCACACGTTTTGGCTCAGGCTATTGAGGAATTGTATCCTGGGGCTAAACTTACTATTGGGCCTGCGATTGAGAACGGGTTTTATTATGATGTGGATTTTGGTAAACATACGGTTTCTGAAAAGGATTTTAAAGCTATTGAAATCAAAATGCTGGAGATTGCGCGTGGGAAACATGATTTTAGTTTGAGAGCGGTTTCTAAGGCGGATGCGTTATCTTTATATAAGGACAATGAATTTAAAACGGAATTGATTGAAAATTTGGAGGACGGTACGATTACGTTTTGCGACCACTCTACGTTTACGGATTTGTGTCGTGGTGGTCATATACCTAATACAGGTATTATAAAAGCGGTTAAAATTTTGAGTGTTGCTGGTGCGTATTGGCGTGGTGATGAAAATAAACCACAGTTGACTCGTGTTTACGGGATTTCTTTCCCTAAACAAAAGGAGCTTACTGAGTATTTAGAGATGCTTGAGGAGGCAAAAAAACGTGACCATAGAAAACTTGGTAAGGAGTTAGAATTATTTACATTTTCGCAAAAAGTGGGTCAAGGTTTACCATTGTGGTTGCCTAAAGGTGCTGCTTTACGTGAGCGTTTGGAGAATTTTTTGAAGGCTGCCCAGAAAAAGGCGGGTTATGAAATGGTAATTACACCGCATATTGGACAAAAAGAGCTTTATGTGACTTCGGGGCATTATGCTAAGTATGGCGAGGATAGTTTTCAGCCGATTTTAACGCCCAAAGAAGATGAGGAGTTTTTGTTGAAGCCAATGAATTGTCCGCACCATTGTGAGATTTACAATAGCAGCCAATGGAGTTACAAGGATTTACCTAAGCGTTATGCTGAATTTGGTACGGTTTATAGATATGAGCAGAGTGGCGAATTACATGGATTAACGCGTGTTCGTGGTTTTACTCAAGATGATGCGCACTTATTTTGTATGCCAGAACAATTGGATAAAGAGTTTAAGGATGTTATTGATTTGGTGCTTTATGTTTTTGGATCTTTAGGTTTTGAAAACTTTACGGCTCAGGTTTCTGTAAGGGATCCTGAAAATCCAGACAAATATATAGGTGATGTTGCTAACTGGGAAAAAGCGGAGCAAGCCATTATTAATGCGGCGACTGATAAGGGTTTAGATTTTGTTATTGAAGAAGGTGAAGCTGCTTTTTATGGCCCTAAGCTGGACTTTATGGTGAAAGATGCTTTAGGAAGACGCTGGCAACTAGGAACGATTCAAGTAGATTACAACTTACCTGAGCGTTTTGATTTGACTTATAAAGGTAGTGATAATGAGTCGCACAGACCTGTTATGATACACCGTGCACCTTTTGGAAGTATGGAGCGTTTTGTAGCTTTATTGTTGGAACATACTGGTGGGAATTTCCCGCTTTGGCTCATGCCAACTCAGGCTATTATATTATCAATTAGTGAGAAATATGAAAAATACTCTGAAAAAGTTTTAAATTTGCTAGAAAATGACGAAATTCGCGCCCTTGTAGATCATAGAAATGAGACTATAGGAAAGAAAATTAGGGAGGCTGAAATGCAGAAGCACCCGTATATGATTATCATTGGGGAGCAAGAAGAGCAAGAAAGTAAAATTTCTGTAAGACAGCATGGAGGTTCCGATTTAGGCATGATTAGTGTACAGGCTTTCTCTGAAATCATAAAAGAAGATATCAAAAAGACGTTAAAATCGTTTTAGTATACAATAAAAAAATAAGTTTAATTTAAAACCATAAGGCCATAGCAATTAGAAGAAGACATCAACCTAGAAGAGTTTCACAGGAAGATAAGCACAAGATTAACTCAAAGATTACTGCTCAAAAAGTACGACTTGTTGGAGACAATGTAGAAATTGGTATTTATACCAAAGGGGATGCTATGCGAGTAGCAAACGAACAAGAGTTAGATTTAGTGGAGATTTCTCCGAATGCCGAACCACCTGTTTGTAAGGTTATGGATTATAAGAAGTTTCTTTACGAACAAAAGAAACGTGATAAGGCTTTAAAATCTAAGGCTACTAAGGTTATTATAAAAGAAATCCGTTTTGGTCCGAATACCGACGACCATGATTATGATTTTAAAAAGAAACATGCAGAAAAGTTTTTAAAGGAAGGCGCAAAGCTTAAAGCTTTCGTGTTTTTTAAAGGACGTTCTATAATTTTTAAAGAGAAAGGGCAAATTTTATTATTGAAATTAGCACAAGACCTTGAGGAGTTTGGGAAAGTTGAGCAAATGCCTCGACTGGAAGGTAAACGTATGACCATGTTTATTGCTCCTAAAAAGTAAACTATTATTGAATTGACTTTTTGATTACTTAAAAAGAAGATTTTAATATAAACAATAAGATGCTGAAATAAATTCAGCATTGCGGTAATTAAGCGAAATATAATTAAAACTAGGAAAAGAAAATGCCTAAAATGAAAACAAAATCTAGTGCCAAAAAGCGTTTTAAGCTTACAGGTACTGGTAAAATTAAAAGAAAGCACGCTTTTAAGAGTCACATCTTAACAAAGAAGTCTAAAAAGCGTAAGCTTAAATTAACTCATGATGGTTTAGTACATAAAGCAGATGAGGACAATATTAAAACCATGTTACGTTTAAAATAACAAAGGTTTTAATCGGTTAAAACAATTATAAACCCTGGAGTTAGGCTTTTTAAAGCGTTATAGGTTAGAAGTTAGAAGTTTTAAATCTTAATTAGACAAAAAACGAATAACTAACACTTAAGACCGCCTACTACAAAACACATTAAAATTATGCCAAGATCAGTAAATTCTGTTGCCAAAAGAGCCAGAAGAAAAAAGGTGCTTAAACAAGCAAAAGGTTACTTTGGAAGACGTAAAAACGTTTGGACAGTAGCAAAAAATGCGGTTGATAAAGCGATGCAATATTCGTACAGAGATCGTAGAGCAAAAAAGAGAACATTCCGTGCATTATGGATTACGCGTATTAACGCAGGTTCAAGATTACATGGATTATCTTATTCTCAATTTATGGGGAAATTAAAAGCTAATGAAATCGAATTAAACCGTAAGGTTTTAGCTGATTTAGCTATGAATAACCCAGAGGCTTTTAAAGCCGTAGTAGATAAAGTAAAATAAGGCGCTTAGCCTATTGTAAAACATATTATATTCGCTTAATATATAAAAAATCCGACTCTTTCGAGTCGGATTTTTTAGTTGAATTTTATAGAACAAATTAGAATTGTCATAAAAAATAGCTAAAAATGAAACCTAATTGTACAGGTAAAACAAAGCTATAAGTGTTGTAAACATCTCGCAAATCTTTTTTAATATAGGAAATACATGGATTTATCAAAAATAAAACTTGTTGTGTCTGATTTAGATGGTACTTTACTTAATTCTAATCATGAAGTTAGTGCTTTGTTTTTTGAATTGTTTGAAAGACTAAGAAAGCAGAACATCATATTTGTTGCAGCAAGTGGAAGACCCTATTATAGTATCATAAAAAAACTAAAATCTATAAAAGATGATATTATTATTGTTGCCGAAAATGGGGGAATCGTTGTAAAACAAAATAAACTTTTATTATCCACACCCTTAGCCACTCGAAACTTGTTAGATATTGAAGTTTTAATAAATTCCAACAATCAGATCCATCCCATTTATTGTACTCAATTTAAAGCTTATTTTAAAGTTTATTCTGAAGATAAAGTCAAATTATTATCGGAATACTATCCCAACTTTGAAGTTGTTAAACGTATTGAAGACATTAAAGAAGATATTATAAAAATTGCTTTATACCATGCTGAGGATTCGGAAAAATATATGTATCCAATCTTCAAACAACTTGAATCAGAATATGAAGTGAAAATTTCAGGAAAACACTTTTTAGATATTTCTGATAATATGGCTAATAAGGGTTATGCCATAAGTATGATTCAAAATCGTTACAGTATATCTCCTGGCGAAACTATGATTTTTGGTGATTATAATAATGATCTTGAGATGTTAAAATTAGCCACTTATAGTTTTGCCATGGAAAATGCGCATAAAAACGTATTAAAAACGGCAAATTATAAAACGAAAAGTAACAATGATTTTGGGGTTGAAATCATATTGGAAAAACTAATAGAAGCCAAAAAAATTAATTACCAAAAGCAGTAATTACAATAGTTCTATTTCCAACACGGTTTCTATGCTCACATAAATAAATACCCTGCCAAAGCCCTAAGTTTAATTTTCCTTTTGTAATTGGGATTTGTATTGATGCGCCTAAAAGTGACGTTTTAATATGTGCAGGCATATCATCAGAACCTTCGTAAGTATGTTTATAATAAGCTGCGTTTTCTGGAACCATCCTATTAAAGTGACTTTCAAAATCTGTTCTTACTGTTGGGTCAGCATTTTCATTAATCGTTAAACTAGCTGATGTATGTTTTATAAAAACTTGCATTTGCCCTAATTCAATGGTTTTAATTTCTGGAATAGTGCGTAAAATTTCATCTGTAATTAAATGAAATCCTCTAGAATGTGATTTTAAATTTATTTCTTTTTGAAAAAATATCATCTCATTACATTTTATTTATACTATATATTTTCAAACGATCCTTTTTGCCCTTTAAAAGTAAATCTCCAATTTCTTTTGAGAGGTATCTGGAATTTAAATTAATATCTTTTATAACATCTTGAGACATTAAAAAAAACGCATTGTACTTATTACATGTTTCTTGAATTCTTGATGTTGTGTTGATAACATCACCATGGTAAGCAAGTTCCTTTTTTTGAGTACCAACTTCAGTTACAATTAATTTTCCGCCATGGACGCCTGCTTTAAAGAAAGGATTTATTTTGTAATGTTTTAAATAATATTTAGAACGTTTTTCTAATACTTTCTGAAAATCAAAATAAACATCTATGCACCTTAAGTTTTTAATTCCTTTATCATAATTCCAAGTTAAAACGGCCTCATCTCCTACATATTGATACACTTCAGCATTATATCTACCTATTATTTTATTGAGGTCAAAAAAACAATCTTGTAACAAATGGCTATACTTAAAATGACCCAAATTTTCAGCAATGGTAGTAGATGACTTCAAATCAATAAACATAAATAATCGTTTCTCTTCAACAGGTTTTCTGTACTTCCCTGTCAACATATTTATTAAAACACCTCTACCAAATTTTTCATTAGCCAATTTAATAAATTGAAATATTAGAGAAGACATAAAAAAATAAGAAATAACAACCCAAAATATACCATTATCAAACCACCAGTATATATCGTTAACTAAATCGATATCCATTTCTATTTCTGCCAATTCAATTATAAATAAAAATGAAAATAGCAAAACAAAAAGATATATGATTGTTTTAAAAAGGATTGATAACCCGAGATATATACTCTTAGTTATTATGCGCTCGAAAACAAATTCAATTATAGTATAAATAGTACCTATTAAAACTCCTAAAATAATCCCAAAATGCAGCCAACTAAAAACATCACTGGTATTACCATTAATTATTTGAACAGCTTCCTGCTCTTCACCATAAGCTACAAAACGAATAAAAATAAATAAGGAAAAAGCAATTGTCCAAAACAATACTGATAAAAGCCAAAGTTTTAAAAATTGTTTAAGATAGTATATCATGATATTTCAATCGAAAATTCTAATAACTTGAATATAATTTTGATACAAAAAAATATTTTCAAGTTTGACTATAATATAATATTTCCGGTGAATGAAAAAATTAATCAGCTTTTTTCATTAATTTCAGCTATAGCCGCTTTAAATTCTTCCCAATTTACATGGCCATCATTATCTTCATCATAGCCTTCAATTAGTTTTGAAGATACAATTCCTCTTATAAAACCACTAATTTCAGCATCTTTCAACAGGTTTTTAATTTCGCGTTTAGATAATTTACCATTACTATTTTCATCAAAAAAACGAAAAGCCTCTTCTGGAGTTTTATAATGCTTAGTGAGTAAAATTTCGATTTTTTTTAAAATATCATCTTTTGCTGCCATTTTTATAAGTTATGAAGATTAAAAAATCATGTTTTCTGTTTCTTTTTCTTGGCTGCAGGAAATAAAACATTATTTAATATGAGGCGATAGCCTGGTGAGGTAGGGTGTAAATCTAATTCTGTTTTAGCATCTCCTACTCTATGCTGATAATCTTCTGGATCATGACCACCATAAAAAGTAAAAAAGCCTTTACCCTTTATACCATGAATATATTTCGCTTCGCCATTAATTTTTGTTTCGCCCATAACTAAAACATTCGATTTTATTTCATCTCTTGAAAACGAGGTAGTTTGCCCCATAAAGCCTTTTACTAAAGCAGTGTGGTTTTGGCACAACATGGTTGGTATTGGATCCCACTTAGCAGAAAAATCCATGAGAGAAAAATAATCTGTAGTTTTAGGAATTTTTCGTTTTCTGGTCATATCGATAGAAGAAAACTCGTATACTTTAGGATTTCTTTCTAATGTATAATCTAAGAATGCAAAAGTTTTGCTATAATCAATTTTATTTTGATAGCCAGCATCACTTCCATCACCATCAAACATAGGCTCACAAATATCAATACCTTCTGCAGACAATGCGATATCAAAACTATCCGTAGCACTGCACATAGCAAACATAAAACCACCGCCGATTACATAATCTCTAATTTTTAAAGCAACCGCAAGTTTTTCATCCGAAACTTTATTATATCCTAATTTTTGAGCTAAGTTTTCAGCAGCCTTTTTCTCTTCAATATACCATGAAGACGCTCTGTACTGTGCATAAAATTTACCGTATTGACCAGTAAAATCTTCATGGTGTAAATGCAGCCAATCAAAAAGTAATAACCCATCATTTAAAACTTCTTCATCATAAACCGTTTCATAAGGGATTTCAGCATATTTTAAAACCATGGTAACGGCATCATCCCAAGGTTGTTTTCCGTTTGGTGTGTAGACTGCAATTTTAGGTGCTTTTTCTAAAACGACTGCTTCCATATTTTGACTTGGACTTGCAATATCTTCTAGAATACTTTCCGCTTTAGCATTTGAAATAATTTCAAAAGAAACGCCTCTAATTTGACACTCCCTTTTAATAGCCTCGGTATCTGGCATCAGGAAAGAACCACCTTTGTAATTAAGTAACCATTTAACTTTCAATCCTTTACTAAGTGTCCAATAGGTTATTCCGTAAGCTTTAAGATGGTTTTTTTGACTTTCAACATCCATTGGAATCAACATGTAAGACGCATAGGAATTAAAGCCTAAAAATATCAATGATATTGTAATAAAAATTTTTTTCAATTTGGGGTAAATGTTACGAAGTTCTCAATAGCCATGATTTTTAATGACCTACGAACTTTTTTAATTTAAACGAAAGATACTTAAAATTTATTTTGATTATAATCATTTAAGATAAGAACTTTTGAGAAACCTCCTTACGCCTATAAGCATGCCAGAAAACCGTAAAGTTTATTCCCGTGAAATAAGTGAAAGAAATCTCAAATATATCTTATAGTTTTTTTAAAGTTTCGCAAATTAAAACGGCACTTCATTATCATCGTCATCATTAAAAGAACTGCCAAAAGCCTGATCTGGACTGGCTTTAAAATTATCCGTTTTAAAGGTATCATCATTTGCTGCGGCATTCATTTTGGAATGAAACTCAAAAGGCGAATCAAAAACCTCTAGATTATCAAACTTACCTAAGTGTCCAATAAATTTTAATCGGATATTTTCCAAACCACCGTTACGGTGTTTTGCTATAATAAATTCTGCTTGGCCTTCGGTTGGTGAACGTTCTTCATCATCCCATTCATCAATTTTATAATACTCCGGCCTAAAAATAAAACTCACAATATCCGCATCCTGCTCAATCGCTCCAGATTCACGTAAATCTGAAAGCAACGGGCGTTTACTACCGCCACGGGTTTCTACAGCGCGGGATAATTGAGATAGTGCTATTACAGGAATATTTAATTCTTTAGCCAAGGCTTTTAAATTTCTGGAAATCATCGATATTTCTTGCTCACGGTTTCCGCCATGATTACTTCCACCTGTCATGAGCTGCAAGTAGTCAATCATGATTAACTTAATACCATGTTGGGAGGATAATCGACGTGCTTTTGCTCTTAAATCGAATATGGAGAGCGACGGTGTATCATCAATAAATAATGGTGCTTTCTCTAAGCCTTTAACTTTTACGTTAAGTTGTTCCCACTCGTGTTCTTCAAGTTTACCTGTTCTTAATTTTTCAGAAGACAGTCCTGTTTCACTTGAAATTAAACGTGTAATTAACTGTACAGAAGCCATTTCCAGAGAGAAAAAAGCCACTGGTATATTTTGATCTACAGCAATATTTCTAGCCATAGATAAGGTTAAAGCGGTTTTACCCATACCCGGACGCGCCGCAATAATAATTAAATCGGACGGTTGCCAACCTGAAGTTAATTTATCCAGCTTGTTGAAGCCTGTAGGAATACCACTTAAGCCTTCTTTGTTAGAGATTTCCTCAATCTTCTTTTTGGCCTGAATGACTAAATCTTGAGCCGTTTCACTGGATTTTTTAATATTCCCTTGCGTAACTTCGTATAATTTGGATTCCGCTTTGTCTAATAAATCAAAAACATCTTTAGTTTCATCATATGAGTCTTCGATAATTTCACTTGAAATTTTTATTAAACTCCGCTGAATAAATTTCTGCAAAATGATACGCGCATGAAACTCGATATGAGCAGAAGAAGATACTTTTTGAGTCAATGAAATCAAATAAAAATCGCCACCCGCCAATTCCAGTCTTGAATTTTTCTTAAGCTGTGTAGAAACGGTTAATAAATCGACTGGCTCGCTATTTTCAAACAATTGAAATATAGCTTCAAAAATATGTTGGTGTGCCTCTTTATAGAATGCATCAGCACTTAAAATATCGATAACTTCATCAACCCCTTTTTTATCAATCATCATAGCACCTAAAACAACCTCCTCTAAATCAAGTGCTTGGGGCGGAATCTTGCCTTTTTCAAGATTGATAATAGTACTTTTATCAACTTTATAGCCTTGTAAATTGTTGGGTTGTTTCACGTGTTTATATATATTATTTTTAATGGTCACATATAGCTTCCATTTTAAGATTTTCTAAAAATTAGTTATTTAAATCTGTAAGTTTCATAGGAACGAAAGTAATTAAAAAGAAAGTTGTTGAACAGTTTTATCAATTATCTATGTTAACCATTCGTTAACAATTGAATTGTTGATAAGTTTAAATTATTGTGAATAAGCATAAAAAAACCGAAGTTTAGAACCTCAGTTTTATCTATAAGTTATTGTATTAAATACTTTAGCCTTTATAAACTCCCATTTGTGCATATTTATCCATGCGCTGAGAAACCAATTCTTTTGTTGATAAAGTTTTTAACTCATCGTAATTTTTCACGATAGTATCACTAACAGACTTAAACGTTTTCTCTCTATCTCTATGGGCACCACCAAGAGGTTCTTTAATTATACCATCGATTAACTTTAACCTTTTCATATCTGCAGCCGTTAATTTTAAGGCTTCTGCTGCTTGTTCTTTATACTCCCAACTGTGCCATAAAATTGATGAACAAGACTCTGGGGAAATAACAGAATACCATGTATTTTCCAACATTAAAACGCGATCGCCAACACCAATTCCTAAAGCGCCACCAGACGCACCTTCTCCAATTATAATCGTAATTATAGGCACTTTTAAACGTGTCATTTCCAACAGGTTTCTAGCAATAGCTTCGCCTTGGCCACGTTCTTCGGCTTCCAAACCAGGATATGCACCTGGCGTATCTATAAGTGTTACTACAGGAATTCCAAATTTTTCGGCAGATTTCATTAAGCGCAATGCTTTTCTATAACCTTCTGGATTTGCCATTCCGAAGTTTCTATATTGTCTTGTCTTGGTATTAAAACCTTTCTGTTGACCAATGAACATAAAACTTTGGTCTCCAATTTTTCCCAAACCACCAATCATGGCTTTATCATCTTTAAAATTCCTATCGCCATGTAATTCTAAAAACGAAGTTCCACAAATTGCTCTAATATGATCTAAGGTATAAGGTCTTTCTGGGTGGCGTGATAATTGCACACGTTGCCAAGGTGTTATATTTTTATAAATTTCTTTTTGAGTAGCTTCTAACTTCTTTTCAATTTGTTTACAGGTTTCTGTAACATCAACTTCGCTCTCGTCTCCGATGACTTTACATTTTTGTAATTGATCTTCAAGTTCCTTAATCGGTAGTTCAAATTCTAAGTATTCCATAAGAATTTTTGTTTTGGTTATTCGCATTAGTTAGTCCACAAATATAAATACTTTAATTTTGTTTTGAGTAAAATACTAAAAGAACATGAAAATAACTGATTAAATTTATTTGATTATAAATTTAGATAATACGAATTGATTGAATAAAAAAGGCTTTAAAATATAATAAATACAACCAATAATTGGTTTTTTTTGAACATAATAGCATTGTAAATTCTGCAACAAAAACAAGGATTCCATTAATTTTAAAAACCCGTAAATAATTATACACCAATGGTTTTAACTAATGTAAAAGGATTTTATTCCTATTTTTTAATATGGCATTAATAAGTACTACACCTATAATTATGAATGCACCATAATAGAAAGAAGCACTCATTTTTTCTTTCTCAGGGAATAAAATTAGTGCTAAAAAAATGCCATAAACTGGTTCTAAATTATAGGTTAAAACTACTGTATATGGACTAATTGTTTTCATAATATAGACTGAAGCAATAAAAGCATAGGCCGTGCAGATGGGAGCTAATACAGAAAGATATGCAAAATCTGAAATGCTTAGATTGAAAAATTCTTTTGAAAAACCTTCACCAAAACAAATAATATAAATTGTTATAAAAAGCACACCACTTAAAAATTCGTAAAAAGAAATGACCGTTGCTGTGTGTGTGTTTAAAAATTTGCCGTTAAGGACTGCAAATAAAGATGACAAAAACGCTGATGATATACCCAGTATAATACCTGTGAGATATTTTATTTCACTCTGCGTAATTATGACGACTCCTAAAATGACTATGAGTCCAAAAATAATTTCATACCAAATTACGCTTCGTTTATAAACTATTGGCTCTATAAATGAAGCAAAAAAAGCACCTGTGGAAAACATGGCTAGTGTTACGGATATATTAGATTTATCAATAGCTCCAAAAAAAGTAATCCAATGTAAAGCGATTACTATTCCTGCAAGAGCTAATCTTAAAAAAAATTTTAAAGTTATTTTTAATTTAACCTGAGCCATTTTAATGTAAACGAACATGAGCATTGAAGCTATTACCATTCTGAACCAAACTAAAGGTATTGCACTTATAGTAATAAGTTCACCTAAAACAGCAGTAAAGCCAGCTATAAATACCAATATATGGAGGTGGAGATAATTTTTTGCTTTATCGTTTCGCATGGTAAAGCATGTAGGCTGCTAAAATACTGAAAATAATATTAGGAAACCATACTGCTATTATGGGATTAAAGTCGGATTGCTCTGCCATAACACCAAATATTTTGTCGAAGAACACAAAAATCATAGCAATACAGATCCCTATGGCTAGATTAACTCCCATACCGCCTCTCCTTTTTTTAGAAGATACGGCAACTGCAATTATAGTTAAAATGAATACTGAAACAGGTAAGCTCCATTTTCTATACAATACAAGTTTAAAACGCCCTACGTTAGAAGATCCTCTAGCTTCTTCCTTTGCTATAAATTGCTTTAACTCGCCATACATTTTTGTTTCTGCGGCATAAATTACAGGAATTAAATCGTCAACATCAAAATCAAGTAGCGTGTCCTTTCTTCTTAAAATTTCTAGTTCATCTTCATGCGCTCCTATATCTCTTTTTACATAATTGGTTAACCTATAGATGGTATCCTTTGGTATGAATCTTATATTACTAGCTGTAATTTTGTATTTAAGTTTATTATCTTCAAAATGCTCTAAAGTAAAATTCTGCCCAAGATTGTTATTAAAGCTACTTACGTAGATAATTTCATGATCGTTTATCTGCCTGAAAACGTTTGTGTTATCAACAGCACTTTTTCCTTTTTTAAAATATTTATAACTAAAATCATTAAAACCCTCACTAGCTTTTGGAGCTAAAAACAAACCTAATATAATTGCAAATATGGCTACAATTGTAGCTCCAATCATGTATGGCCTTAAAAACCGTGTGAATGAAACTCCCGAACTTAAAAACGCTATAACTTCGGTATTATTTGCAAGTTTGGAAGTAAACCATATTACCGATAAAAATAAAAATAACGGAAATAACATGTGAGCAAAATAAATTGTAAAATCTAAAAAATAAATTAAAACCTCGTTTAGAGGGACTTCGTTTTCAAGAATTTTTCCAATTTTTTCAGCAAGATGTACCGTAATTCCAATTGGAATAAATAAAAGCAACATCATTAAAAATGTAAACAAGTAACGTTTTAATATGTACCAATCGAGTATCTTCATCCTCTCCGAACCTCTTCAAATGAGAGGCGCTTATTGTTGTTTAATTATAAATTTTTACTGATTAATTAAATCTATGTATTTCAATTTTAAAGGCGGTTATTCATTTGCTTAACCATTTTATCCTTCCACGTTCTAAAATCTCCCGCTAATATATGTTTTCTTGCTTCGCGAACCAACCATAAATAAAAACCTAAATTATGAATAGTTGCTATTTGCTTTCCTAATAATTCGTTAACCGTAAATAAATGCCTTAGATAGGCTTTTGTATATTCGGTATCCACGAACGTAATCCCCATATCATCTACAGGCGAAAAATCATCAGCCCATTTTAAGTTCTTAATATTTATACTTCCATAAGCCGTAAACAACATACCATTTCTTGCATTACGTGTTGGCATGACACAATCAAACATATCTACACCTAACGCTATATTTTCTAAAATATTGATTGGCGTACCAACCCCCATTAAATAACGTGGTTTATCTTCGGGTAAAATTGAGCAAACCACATCGGTCATGGCATACATTTCATCAGCAGGCTCGCCTACTGAAAGTCCACCAATAGCATTACCCACTGCACCTGCATTGGCTATATATTCTGCCGATTGTTTACGTAAATCTGTATAAGTACTTCCTTGAACTATTGGGAAAAATGATTGATTATAATTGTACTTTAAGGGTGTTTTTTCTAAATGGTTTATACATCTATCCAACCAACGGTGGGTCATATGCATTGAGCGTTTTGCATAGTTGTAATCGCATGGGTATGGCGTACATTCATCAAATGCCATAATAATATCCGCCCCAATTGTTCGCTGAATCTCCATAACATTTTCTGGTGTAAATATATGGTAACTACCATCTATATGCGATTTAAATTTTACGCCTTCTTCTTTAATTTTTCTATTCGCTGATAAAGAATATACTTGATAACCACCTGAATCTGTTAAAATATTTCTGTCCCAATTCATGAATTTGTGAAGTCCTCCTGCTTTTTCGATAATATGGGTTTGCGGACGCAAGTATAAATGGTACGTATTACCTAAAATAATATCTGGATTTATGTCTTCTTTTAACTCACGTTGATGCACACCCTTCACAGTGCCCACTGTACCTACAGGCATAAAAATAGGTGTTTCAATCACACCATGGTCTGTTTTTATTTTAGCTGCTCTAGCTTTGCTCTGAGCATCTTTTGCCAGTAATTCAAATTTCATTATTACACCAATATAAGTTGACAAAGATAAATAACTGAAATATGAAAATGATTGTTATGAAAAGAAAATAAATTACTTTTGGCAACGTTTTTGATAATGATAACGAAATCAAAAAACACATAAATTATGAAACATTTATTTTTTATTTTAATTATTGCCATTGCAATTACATCAACTACAATGGCACAGACAGCTCAAGGCATTGGCTTAAAAGCTGGTTTAAATTATAATGCCAATGGCGATTATTTTGAATCGATTAACAACAACTTCAAAAACCCTGAACGAAATGTAGGCTACCACATTGGGGTATTTGGAAAAATTGGAGATCAAATTTATTTTAGACCGGAACTTGTATACACAAGCACGAAAAGTGATTATGATGATGACACGTTCAGTATGCAAAAACTAGATGCACCACTTTTAGTTGGTATAAAAGTTTTAGGGCCTATAAGTGTATTTGGTGGCCCATCGTTACAATATATTTTAGATTCTGAATTTGATGGGATTAATATCAATAATGTTGAAGACGACTTTTCCGTAGGTTTAAATTTTGGCATTGGATTTAATTTTAACACGATAGGGGTTGAATTAAGGTATGAACGAGGTTTTAGTGATAATGAAGCTACCTTTTTAGATAATAACAGTGTTAATATCAACAGGTTAGATACACGGCCAGATCAATTGATTTTAAGTTTATCGTTATTATTATAGCTTGATTATTTTAAAACAAAAAACCTCACGATTGTGAGGTTTTTTGTTTTAAAAATGCTTTTTATCTTCTATTCCTTAGAGCTTGTTTCAGTGGCATCCAAATAATTTGGTTTTCCATTTGCTCCTATATCATTTGTAGGGTCGCCGTCTCCATTAATATCTTCATCAATCGTTAAAACTCCATCTCCATCATCGTCTGGATCAACATAATTTGGTAACCCATCATTATCAGTATCGTCTCCATCGGTAAGGCCTTCAGAGTTTATAAAAAATTCCCCATCACCATTCAAATCTTCTAAATAAGAAGGCACACCATCATTATCATGATCATTTTCAAAAGAATTTAACAAATCAAATTTAAAAGCAATTGGTGTATATGACGGAATTCCAGCTGTTCCCAGAAAATATGCTAATCCCGATGGCAAAAACATAATACCTACACCATGATTTATATAAGTGTCGGTTCCATCACTATTTGTCATAAAGGATTCAGCTACATTAAAATCTGGAATTACTTTTCTCCATCCAGTAATTAATCCTGCATTATTTTGTTGATTTGTTCCATACATATCACTTCTAATAGCGTTAACAGCAAAATCAAAAACAGTATTAGTTAACAAAAATCCTTCATAGGTAAATACAATATCATCTGAAAAAGCAGGAGATTTAACGCCACCACCTTTCTTCAATTTAAGGACGTATAATTCGTAGTCGATATTTGCAAACTTAACGTTTTTAGATTCTAATAAAGGAGAATCAATTAACAAGGTATGACCATCCGGAATAGACTCTCCTTCAACCCGTTCAGTAATAATTATATCCGCACTATTAGGATTTGCAATAGCTTCAAATTCAGTTGAATTGTAATAATGTGATTCTAAATAATTATCAATTTCTGTTTTATCTTCAATTTGAACCTCTGCTCTATCTCTTGGAGGAACTGATTCAATAGTACCATCGTCATCATCCTTTTTACAAGCTGATAAAACCAATACAAAACTTAATATAAAAAAACTTATTTTTCTTAAACTCATTATTCCTTATTTTTGAGGCTGCAAGATACAATTTTAATATATTCTTGCGCAAGAATATTAACGCCCTTTAAAACAATTATAGTATGCGTATAGATAAGTATTTGTGGTGTATTAGATATTACAAGACAAGAACTATTGCAACATCCGCATGTAAAAAAGGGCAGGTTAGAGTTAATAACGATGTAGTAAAACCTAGTAGAGAAGTGTATCACCAGGACAAGATTCAATTACGGAAAGACCAAATACTTTATCAATTAACTGTAAATGATATTCCGGAACGAAGAGTTGGCGCAAAATTGGTTGATTTATATAGAACGGATACGACACCAAAAGAGCAGTTTGAAGCTAAAGAACTTTTAAAATACTCTAAAGACTATTACAGAAAAAAAGGTACTGGTAGACCCACAAAAAAAGATCGACGCGATATTGACGATTTTAATGATGAAAATGAGTAATTTTATATTTTAATTTTATAAATAAAATTATGAGTGCTAAGAATAATGTAATCCTTAATCATAACGAAATTAACCATAAAATAAGGCGTATTGCATTTCAAATTTATGAAAGTAATGTTGATGAAAAGGAAATTATACTAGCCGGTATAGATAGTAATGGTTATGTGTTTGCTAAAAAACTAAAAACAGCACTTCAAAAAATTTCAGATATTACCCCTGTGTTGTGCAAGGTAACTATTGATAAAAAAAATCCTTGGCGGAAGATAGAAACATCCATAACTACAGAAGATTACAAAAATAAGTCATTAGTTCTTGTGGATGATGTTTTAAACTCTGGAACTACATTAATTTATGGTGTTAAACACTTTCTTAACGTGCCGCTTAAAAAATTTAAAACAGCGGTTTTAGTGAACAGAAATCATAAAAAATATCCTGTAAAGGCAGATTTTAAAGGTATTTCTTTATCTACATCTTTACATGAGCACATTCGCGTTGTTTTGGAAGGCAAAGTTTTTGAGGCTGTTTTAGAATAATTCTAAAATAATATCTTCAACAATATTATCTTTTGTTTTATTATCTATAGCTACTTTCACTTCTGCTTGGTTGTAAAACTGAATCCTTTCAAATAAATGTTTCCCAATAAATTCAGTCATTTCCTCTTTAGTTTGAATGTGAGCTATTAAAGGCCTTTTTGCTTTCTTTCGCATTAATTTCTCTACCAAAGTATTTAACGATGCTTTTAAATATATGCTTTTGACATTTTCAGCATTTAATATAATTTCTATGTTTCCGCTAAAGCATGGTGTTCCTCCTCCAACTGCTAGAATCGTATCGCTTTCAGAATCAATTAAGGCTTTTAAGTAATGTGACTCTTGCTTTCTAAAATAAATTTCTCCTTTACTTTTAAATATCTCACTAACAGTTAAATCTTCCTCATCTTCAATATAATCATCTAAATCAATAAAATTATAATTTAATTTTTCTGCTAATTTCTTACCTAAAGACGTCTTTCCAGAAGCCATATACCCAATTAATACAATGGTCATTTTCTCGTTATAAATTGATTATTAAAAACATACGTAATTATGCTACAAAAAAACGAAAATTTCTTTTAAAAAAGTATTGTTTTATTAATTAAACATTTTATATTTGCACCCGCTAACAGCAATATGTTAGTTTGAAATAATGACCTGGTAGCTCAGTTGGTAGAGCATCTCCCTTTTAAGGAGAGGGTCCTGGGTTCGAGCCCCAGCCCGGTCACTAATCGGATCTTATTCCGAGACAAAAAACCTTGTTAATCTTATGATTATCAAGGTTTTATTGTTTTATGCTTTTTTTACTTATAAAGTTTTAAGGGATAATCAATAAAAATATTCATATTTTTAAAACCAAATGGGTAAGGTTATCCGCTTTTACCCCAAATTATTGAACCGACCCTGTTTTATCATTTCCATATAAATATAAGCAATCTGAAAAGTATGATTTTTAAAACCCATGTTACAATATTTATATGTGTAACTTTTATAATTGGATGCCAGCCTAAAGAAAAAAAGTTAAGTATAGAGCAAACACTTTTTTCTTCTATATCAGAAAAACAATCTCATATTAATTTCTCAAATACGATTAAACAAGATTACAATCTTAACTTTATAAACTACCCATATATATATAATGGTGGCGGCGTGGCTATTGGCGATTTTAATAATGATGGATTTCAGGATATTTATTTAACCGCAAACCAAAACTCAAATAAATTATACCTTAATAAAGGAAATTTTGAGTTCGAGGATATTACCCAATCTGGGCATGTAGATGACGTTGGAGGTTGGACAACTGGGGTTAGTGTAATAGATATAAATAATGATGGTTTTTTAGATATTTACGTATGTAAATCGGCATCGATAAAAAACCCTGTATTGCGGAAAAATAAGCTTTTTATCAATCAAGGTAATTTAACTTTTAAAGAAGAGGCTAAAAAATGGGGTATCGATAATTATGGGTATTCGACACAAGCCTACTTTTTTGATTTTGATAAAGATGGAGACTTAGATATGTATTTAGTAAACCATCGTCCTGATTTTCCTAATGCTAGACGTATTGAAAGAAAAGAAACTACTAAGTATTTTTATGAGCTATCAGATCAATTGTACAGAAATGAAGGTGATTTTTTTGTAAATGTTACAGAGCAAGCTGGACTTATTAATAAAACTTGGGGCTTAAGCGCTTCAATCGGTGATTTTAATAATGACGGCTGGGATGATGTTTATGTATGTAACGATTATATTCAACCCGATTTTTTATACTTGAATAATAAAGATGGTACTTTTACAGATGATGTGTTAAATACATTTAAGCATATATCTTACAACAGTATGGGCTCTGACTATGCCGATATAAATAACGATTTACTTCCCGACTTATTGGTTTTAGATATGTCTGCTGAAGACCACAAACGCAGTAAAGAAAATATGGCAACCATGAGTACCAAAGGTTTTGAACTTATGGTAAAAATGGACTACCATTATAGTTATATGGCTAATGTTTTACAATTAAATAATGGTAATGGAACATTTAAGGATATAGGGCAGTTAGTAGGTGTTGCAAAAACAGATTGGAGTTGGGCGCCTTTAATCGCAGATTTTGATAATGATGGCTACAAAGATATTTTTGTATCTAATGGCATAGAACGCGATTTAGCGAATCAAGACTATAGAAAGGATGTAGCTAGTAATTCGTCAAAACAAGCTTCTTTAACGCTTGATGATGCAATAAACTTAATGCCTACTGCCAAACTACCAAATTATGCTTTAAAAAATAATGGCAAACTTGCTTTTGAAAAAAAAAACAAAGCTTGGGGTCTAGATAAAGCAGTTAACACAAACGGTGCTGCTTATGCCGATTTCGATAACGATGGTGATTTAGACCTTGTTTGCAACAACCTATCTGATAAAGCGATGCTTTACAAAAATAATTCTAATAATAATTATATCAAGTTAATACTAAAAGGCGGAGCCGAAAACATACAGGCTATTGGTGCAAAGATTTCTGTATTTAGTGAGAATTTAACTCAGTATCAAGAAAACTACACCAACCGAGGGTTTCAATCTTCCGTATCTAATGTGTTAAATTTTGGTTTGCACAGGGATAAATTAATAAACAAAATTGAAGTTTTATGGAGTGATGGAAAAACCTCTGTGCTTAAAAACATTAAAGCCAATCAAACTTTGGTTATAGACAAATATAAAATTGGATTTTCCGAGATAGAAAAACCATTAAAAAAAAATCTGTTTGAAACTATTGATGCAACAGCCTTTAGCATTGATTATACACATCAAGAAAATGAATTTAACGATTTTAAAAACCAAGTTCTGCTTCCTCAAAAACAATCAACCAAAGGGCCTACTATTGCTATTGCAGATATAAATAAAGATGGTTTAGATGATTTTTTTGTTGGAGGCGCAAAAAATCAACCATCTAGTTTATTTATACAAACTACTTTAGGGACATTTAAAACTACTAACACATCCTTATTTAAAAAAGACGCCCCGTTTGAGGATCAGGATGCTGAATTTTTTGATGCTGATAATGATGGTGATTTGGACTTATTAGTAACTAGTGGTGGATACGAATGTTTTGAAGGTAATCATTTATTGACAGATAGGTTGTTTATGAATAATGGTCAAGGGGATTTCATTAAAGACAATGCCTTTAACAATATTAAAACATCAACGAAAAAAATTATGCCTTTTGATTTTGATAACGATGGAGATATGGATTTACTTATTGGAGGTCAAGTAGTTCCAAACAAGTATCCATTAGCAACCAATTCGTATTTATTAAGAAATGATAATGGGAACTTTGTAGATGTCACACTTAATTTGGCTCCTGAATTTCATCACATAGGATTGGTAAATGATATATTATTATCTGATTTTGATAATGATGGTGATACCGATTTTTTTGTTATAGGCGAATGGATGCCGTTAACTTTATTTGAAAATGACAACGGAAAATTTACCAATTCTAAACCTGACACATTCAAAAATACTGAAGGGTGGTGGAATACTATAAAAGCTCTTGATATTGATAATGACGGTGATGATGATTATTTAGTGGGTAACTTAGGTCATAACAATAAATTTAAACCTACTTATAAAAAACCACTTCATATTTACGCAAACAATTTTGATGATAACGTCTCATACGATATGTTTTTAAGTAAAGAATATAAAGGAACCTTAGTCCCTATTCGTGGTAAAGAATGCTCATCACAACAAACACCGTTTCTAAATCGAAAAATAAAATCCTATAAAGCTTTTGCCAATGCATCTTTAACCGATATTTATGGTGAGGAAAAATTAAACGAAGCTTACCACTTAACAACAAAAACATTTAGCTCGTCATTAATTATAAATAATGGAAATGGTTCGTTTGCTGTTAAAAAATTACCTGTTACAGCCCAATTTGGACCTACCCTTTCCTTTGAAATAATGGATATAAACAATGACAACCATTTAGATATTTTAGGCATGGGTGCTATACATGAAACCGAAGTGGAAACTATACGTTATGATAGCAATACTGGCTATATTTTATTAGGAGACTCCAAAGGAAATTTTATAGCTGAAAATGATACTAGCTTTTATGCGCCAACACATGTTAAAGACATGAAGAAAATTATAATTAATAATGAAACATACTTAATCATTGCTAATAATAATCAGCCTTTAACTTTTTTGAAGCTATTAAAAAAAACTAAATAATCCTTTAAATCATTTTATAAATTAACATAGTATTAGTAGATTTAATACTTGTTTATTATATTATTATTTTAGAATAAGCATAGGTCGAACAAGACATATAAATTATCGCTTTTTCATTTTTCTTTTTAATCTACATAATTTTTTTAATAGAAAAGGATTTGAAATTTGTTCTGATTATTTATGATAAAAAAAAGATGTTTATTATTCTTTTAATTAGTCATAAAAGAAATAACATAATATTACAAACTATATACATGTCTCTATTTGTAACAGTATTCGAGTTAATTACATAAAAAAATGATATAGTTATAAAAAAAAATGGTCAGATATTAAACATATCCGACCACTTTAATATAATGCTAATCTTGATTTTTAATCACTGGAACTATAAACATTTAATGCTTTTACCTCTTGTTGAAAGAGTACATTGCTATTATTCTTAAAAGCGATAAAATCATCTTTCGCGTTTTGTGGACTACTGGCATTTGGTATAAATAAATTATCCTGACTAGTATCCCAAGGCGCATTAAACCATCCTAGAACCCATGCTAACCTAATATCAGTGCCACCATCTTGTATTACAGAAAGTATATTATCAGTCCAAAAATCTGGATTAGTAGTAACAAAACCTTGATCACCAGTTTCTGTCAAAGCAGCAACTTTATTATGGTCTGCCGCAAACGAGGTAAGATTTTTTAAACTTTCACTTAAAGCTGTTTTTGTAGCTTCATAATAATCAATACCAACAACATCAACGTAATCATTGCCTGGGTAATACGACATATTAGCCTCCCAATTTGGCGACCAACTAAAAAGCACATTATTTGTTCTTTCCTTAATATAATCTACTGTTAACCTAAAAAAATCAACATATAAAGAAGGCGTATGGTTTGCGGTTTGTGTGCCCCACCAGAACCAATTACCATTCATTTCATGGAATAAGCGAAAAACAATTGGAAACCCTAAATCATTATTAATAATGTTTAAAATTTCATCAATTTCACTATAATACCATAATCTTGCAGTATTCTTATCATTAACAATGTCAAACATCAAACTTTTGTCTGTGTCTGTCGTAATTTGATTGTAGTATATTTTTTTATCTGATCTACTTTGTTGATGAAAATCAAACGTTACAATTGCTCCATTATCATATGCTGCCTTGGCTTCGTCAATATGTAATTGACGTTGCACCGCTCCTTTATACAACATATAATGTGGATCTATACCAAAAACCCCTGGATGATCTCCAGAGACGTCTTTACAATCTGATGTGTTTAAATCAAAACTTAATTCATCCAATTGAAAAGATAAAGGAAATTCTTGACCAAAAGCAAATTGATCAGCAGCAGTTAAAGCAACTAAATTAGATAGTAAATTTTGAACTTCGGCAGTTGCATTTAAATCTATGGCTACTTGGTTTGGCAATGCTCTTACTTCAACGGTTATTGTATCGGTATTTGAATCTCCTTTGCTATCTGTAACCTTTAGCTCTACGATATAAATTCCCAAAATTAAATCTAATTTCAGTATCTCAGTAGAACCAACAATATCATCATTTACTTTCCACTCATAGCTAAGTGAATCTCCATCTGAATCATTTGAAGCAGATGCATCTAACATAACCTCAGCCATATTAGTTCCAAATTTTGCAAACACAACTTTATCACCTCCAGCATTGGCAGTAGGCTTTGTATTTGCTTTAGGAGTTATTTGTACAGTAAACTCTGTGCTAGTACCATCCTCAGCTTTAATACTATATGTAATTACATTATTAAAATTATTTTTTGTAGAACCGGATTGTTGTTTGGTATCACCTATATAGACCGTAGCCCCTTTAGAAACTGTAAAAACTGCTGTTAATTGATTTAACTCATCATCATCATCAGCCACAGTTGCTACCAATTTGTTATTGTTTAATCCAGAAAAAGCTGTGTTAGGAAGTTCTTTTATACTGAATGACAAAAGTGATTTGTTACTACTTAAAAACATCTCTTCTTCTGAATCGTTTGAACAAGAAACTATAAATAAAAATAACAAAAATAACTTATAATACTTTATATTAAAATAGTTCATTTTTTTGTTTTTAATTAATTTTTAATACTAAATACTCCATAAAATCAAAAATTGATATTTATGGAGATTTAAACTAAAATAACTATATTAAACTTCTAGTTAAAGCCTACGTTATCAATAAATACAGTATCGCCTGAAATCCCTCCAGCACCACGGATAACCAATTGATTAAATGTTGTTGTACCATTAGCTACCTGTGCAATTGGAACGGCTATATCAAGCCATTCGCCTGCAGGAACATCAACATTATATTGACTTCCCCATTGCTCGTTTAAAACAAAACCAACTGTTGTACCCGTTTCAGAATAAACAGATGCATTTAGAAAATCATAATCTTGTACATTTAAAGAAGCACCGCCCATTTGCCAGCCTTCATCACCACCAGGGAAACTTACGGATATAGAATAAACACCCTCTCTAACCGGATCAGTATTCAAGTAGTTTGGAGTTGTCCATCCTCCTGTCCACCATCCATTCTCTTCAGGAGATGCATCAGTAAAAAGTTCAAACGCTAATGAGGGCACAGACGATACGTAAGTAACATCAAAACCAACTTCATCAATATAAACTGTATCATTTGCAGTTCCCGCAGCACCTCTAATTACTAATTGGGTAAACGTTGTTGAACCATTTGCAACAGATGCAATTGGAACAGCTACCTCAGTCCATTCACCTGCTGGTATAGTTACATTAAATTGACTTCCCCATTGTTCATTTAAAACAAAACCAACCGTTGTTCCTGTTTCTGAATAAATAGATGCATTAACAAAACTAAAGTCTTGAACATTTAAATCTGCACCACCAATTTGCCAACCTTCATCTCCATTAGGGTAAGTTACAGCAACAGAATATACACCAGATTTCACTGGATTTGTATTTAAATAATCTGGAGTTGTCCAGCCACCAGTCCACATACCATCAGCAAGAGCATCATCATATATTTTAAATCCATAAACAGGTGCTCCACCAACTATAGGCTCAGGATATCCTAACGCCGCTGCCAAATCTTCTGGTATTAATACATTGTCGATTTCATGAATAACTCCGTTACTTGCTCCAATATCTGTAATAGTTACAATACCTGCTGGTGCATTTTCACGACTAGGCACCAATGTTACTTTATCTGTAATTTCAACACCAATATCTTCACCTTGAACAGTTGTTAAAGACCCATCTGTTAATTGGTTACTCATAGTAATTCCAGCAGCCAAATGGTATTCAAGCAATCCTTTTAGCGCCGCTATTTCCTCTGGAGTATCAAAATCACTTAAGCTATCAAAATTATCAATCACTAAAAAGAAGACTTCAAAGGCAGAATTATTCGGTACAAAAGCTGTTAACTGGTCAGTTGATATGGTAGTTGACATACCTGCAAGCTCAAGAGCTGCTAAGAAAGAAGAATAACCTTTATCAGCTAACCTTTCGTTTATTGGCAATGTTGCAGATAATACTTGTTGAAAAACAGTATCTGGCAAAAGCACCTTATTTATTCCATGCGCGACTCCGTTTGTTCCCTGTACATCTACCAAATTAATTTCTCCATCAGTATACGATGCATCATTAATAGTTATATCAGATATACTAAATGACTCGCCTTGTAACGTATTTAAAGTAGCTCCATTAACTTCTTTTGAAATAATATTACTCCCTGCGACTACGTGATATTGTAGTACTGCAGTTAATATTTCCTCTGGAATATCCGTGATTTTAGCCCAACCAAAAATATCATTCAATTGAGTCAGTAATACGTTAAAAGCCTGATCATTAGGAGCGAAAATAGTAAATGGTCCGTCGCCTTGTAAAGCGCCGACTAAATCAGCTTGGTTTAGAGCCTCGACTAATAAAGAATATTCTGGATTTGATGCAATAAGATCCACAACTGTTGGTAGATTAATTATTCCATCAACAACGTGTACAACTCCGTTTGTAGCTCCTAAATCAAACATTCCGCTTACGGGCGATACGGCACCGTTAAAAGTTATTGGGTCTGATGTATTTACAAAAAAGCTTAGATTATTACCATCAACTCCTGTAGCCAAAGTATTTCTATAGCCTGTTTCTAGTGTTTGTGAAAAATCTGCTGTGTTTGTACTCCATACATGATTTAATAATAAATTCCTTAAACCCTCGTCAGATATTTCAGATAAATCAACACCAGTAAATGCTACATCTGAAGGCGCGAACAATGTAAATGTAGTATTATCTCTCAAAGTAGCATCCAAACCTGTTTGCTCTAAAGCGCCTTTTAAGATTGAAACTTCTGGAGTATCCGCAACTAGTTCAGTTATATTTTTAGGAAATATTTCAGCTTTTGGATACAGATCATCATCTTCATTACAAGATACGAAACCTACCATAATCAAGATAACCAGAGTATACTTGATAATAGATATATTTTTTTTAATTTTCATAATGTCTTTTATTAATTTAGTTTTTAATATTTTACTCTATTCTATAAGACCAAATTGGTCTATATAGAATAAAAATGGAGCTGTTCCTCCAGAAAATTCTTGAAAATCCATTCTTGTTATCTTAACTGGTGCATCACCTGTAGGAATTAAATCTTTAAGTGGAATTACAAATTTATTCCATTCTAAAGGAACTAAATCTAGTATAATGCCCGAATCAAAATCATCGTTTAAAACGAATTTTACTTTAGTAGTTTCAGTATTTGCTGGATACACTTGAAAAGTTACCGTTCTGTAATCAGCATAAAACAAATCATCCGCTCCATCTCCAATAGTGAATGTAAGCCCTCCAAATCCATCAGAATCTCTTCTTACTGAACTGTCACCAATACTATTCTCTCCATCTACAACGCTTTGTGCACCACTCCATCCTCCTAGGTTCCAACCAAAAAGTTGATCTGTGAACAAAGGATAATTAAATCCATAAGAATCGTTTGCAATAGCTACTACATTATCTATATAAACACTAATAAAAGCTTGAATTACTCCATCTGGAACCTCTGCTGTTACAGCACCTTTTTCAATCTCCAAAATAGTGGCATCCCGCTCCTCTAAATTACCTAATGCTTCACTACCTGAGGTAAATACAACTCTCGTAACATCGGTAAAATCCCCACCGTTAAGAGTTACGACATTTTTACCGCTTTGAACACCTTCTGAAAAAGATTCAATAGATAAAATAGAGAAATCGAACTCTGCATCTCCTGCTGTTGTACTTAACACTAATTTATTAGGAACAAACTCCGTTTCAGATATTTTTAAGAATGGTGTTCCAAAAGGTATAGTTACAATTACCGTGTTTTTTGTAACATAGGTAGGATTAATATTTGCACTAAAACCATTAAATTTAATATCAGTTGTATTTTGAAGGTTTTCTCCTTTAATAAAATAGATTCTTCCTGTTACTCCTGTGGCTACGTTTTGTTTAGAAAACGCTTCGGTTACGGAACTAATAATTGGCAACTTCATACTATTATCAGTCACACCAGATTCTCTAAACTCACTCGAACATGATACTATGTTTAATAGCAACATACATAAAGTAAACATTCTAATTTTTTTAAATATTTTCATTTTCTTAAAGCTTTAAATTATTCGTAATAAGATACCGGCGATTCCTTAATCTTTGGATTAGCAATAATCTCATTTAATGGAATTGGAAAAACAAGCTGATCTTCAGTAACGGTTGTTTTAACAGATACAAAATCGTTCCTATCATTATTATTATAATATCCTCTCTCTATATTTGCCAAATACTGTAATCGATTATCCATTCTAAGAATATCATACCATCGTTCGCCTTCAAAAGCAAATTCATGCCTGCGTTCTTCAAAAACATCTTCTAAAGTAGGGGAAGCAATAGGATCTAACCCTGCTCTATCTCTTACTGTATTTAAGACTGCAGCGGCATCGCTAACAGTTCCCCCACCTCCTCTTAATATGGCCTCTGCGTGCATTAGCAGAACATCTGCATAGCGAAGTATATATGTATTATTAGCGTAAGATTGCTGAGCTCCACCTCCATTGAATTCAGGACGGCCAACTACATATTTTTTAATTCCCGCCAAAGCTCTTTGTGTAAAAGTCGATGGATCATTCGATACCACATAACCTTGGTTTAAATCTGAATAAACGGTACCCGGCGTCATTAGTGTTGGATCAAATCTTTGATCGATAACAACATCTGAATCGTCTTTCTCATAAGATTCAATAAGATCTATAGAGGGCCCAATTGCAGACCACCCATCTGAAAAGCCAGTTATTTGTGAATATGCAAACATAGATTGTAAACCATTACCCTCATTAAAATCTCCTGTACCTGTCCATTGTAATGCAATCATGCTTTCTTTATTATTGTCATTTTCTGTAAGAAATAAATCCGCATAGTTTTCCATTAAATCATACGCACCAGATCCAACGACTTCAAGAGTCAGGTTGTATGCCTCATCATAATCTTCAGTATGCAAGTTTACCTTTGCTAAAAGAGCCTTCGCTGCGTTTGCAGTTATACGTCCTGGCTGCCCCGCTTTTGTGTGCGTTATGTTATTTGCTGCAAATTCCAAGTCTTCTTTAATAAACCTATATACATCAGAAACGATGTTTCTTTTGATATCCGTATTTAAAGCTGCTGCTTCTGTATCTTCATAAATAGGAATATCTCCATATAAACGTACTAAGAAAAAATATGCGGTTGCTCTCATTGCTCTAGCCTCCCCAATAGCGTTATCGATTTGTGCTTTAGATACGTCTGGACCTGCCTGTGTTGTTATAGCTTTAATAACAGAATTGCTTTGTGCAACTACACCATAAAGCGATGCCCATGAAGTTTCAAATTGCTCATGTGAACTATCGAAAACAAAAGTTCCAAAATCTCTATTTCTAGAATCTGTTGTTATTCCATTTCCACCTGCTAACTCACTAAAAACCCAAAAACGATTTGATGCCCAATCTTTCCAACTGGAAATATATAGTGAATTTGTAGCCACAGAAATTTGCTCTGGAGTTTGATAGAATTGATCTTTTGTAAACTGACTTTCTGAGTCGCGCTCAAGAAATTCCTCGCTGCAAGAGTTTAAAATAACTAAACAAACTACTTGCAGAAGTATTGTAAAGTGTTTAAATGTTTTTTTCATAATAACAAATTTTTTAATTTAAAATTCAATATCTAAACCTATCGTAAATGTTCTAGGTGTTGGGTACCTACCATTATCAAGCCCCATTAATAATGGGTTTTGACCTAAAGCACCTAATTCAGGATCATAACCAGAATAATTAGTAAACGTGTAAAGGTTTTGAATTGAACCATATAAATTTACTTTAGATAATCCTGTTTTTTCGAAAATACTAGAAGGTAGACTATAACCTAATTTTATATTCTGAATTCTTAAATATGATCCATCTTCAATGTAACGATCAGATACTACAAGGTTATTTGATTTATTAGTTGTATAACGAGGTCTTGAAGCTTGCGGATTCTGAGGGGTCCAATAATCTAGAACTTGACTAAATTGGTTTCGATAAGTTAAACGTGTTTCTGTTAGGGTTTTACTAACAACGTTTAAAACATCATTCCCATAAGAGCCTTGTAAAAAGCAGGATAATTCAAATCCTTTATAACTGAAACTGTTCTGCCATCCAAAAGTAAAATCCGGATGTGGGTTACCAATTTCTGTTTTATCATTATCATCTATAACTCCATCAGGAACGCCATTAGGACCACTTACATCTTTAAATTTAATATCGCCTAACCAAGTCTGTCCTTCTGAAGCTCCAAAAGAATTTCCAAATTGCTGAGGTGCGCCATTAAGGTCATCTAATGTTCTAAACAGACCTTCTACTTGATATCCAACAAACAATCCTATAGGGTCTCCTATTTTGGTTTGTGTAAAAAACTCATTTCCACCACTTATTGTATTAAAACCGGAATTAATTGGTGCATCGTTTAAAAGAGCAGTAACCTCGTTGGTGTAGTGTTGCAATGTTAATGTAGAATTCCAACTAAAGTTTCCTGGACTTGAAACAGCATAGTTAAGTGCTAAATCAATTCCTTTATTAACCATCTCGCCCTCATTAGTAAATGCCGCTTGAATAGAACCTCCACCTGTAACTGATGCAGGTAATATAGTTTGAAACAAGAAATCACTATTTGTTTTACTATAAACTTCAATGGTAGTATTTAATTTCCCACCAAAAGTTGTGAAATCAAGACCTAAATTATATTCCTTTCTTGTCTCCCAAGTCAAATCTGGATTTGCTATGTTACTGATATTAAAACCAGTCCCCAATTGAGTGTTTATAGGTGAAAGGTTAGAAGAGTACAATCCAACTGGAATATCTTGATTTCCTGTTTCTCCATACCCACCATAAATTTTAATGTTACTTATGGATTCTAAGTTTTCCATAAATGGCTCATTGGATACATTCCAAGCTAAAGAAAGCGAAGGGAAATAACCCCATTTATTACCTTCTGAAAATTTTGAAGAACCATCTGCACGAATTGCAGCAGTTGCAGTATATTTTCTATCAAATGTATATATCGCTCTTCCGAAGAAAGACTCCAAAGAACTACTATTTTTATATTCGTCAACACCAATTGTTGAGGCATCTGCGTTATTCAAAGTAGTAATGCTGTTATCTAAAAAACCACTACCACTAGCCGTAACACCATTCCAAGAATTTTCCTGACTTTCATGTCCTGCTAACAATGTAACACTATGGTTATCTCCAAAGGTGTTATTATAATTAAGTAAGTTTTTAACAATCCAAAAATCGGTATTTTCAGTAAGCTTATTTACAGTTATAATATCACTTCCAAGTACTCCCGCTGTAAATGCATCTTGCTGTACAAAAGTTCTATTATTGCCAAAATTTCCACCAAATTCCACACGGTATGACAATCCCTTAAACAATTTCAGGTCAGCATAAATATTTCCTAAAATCTGATCACGTATTAATTGATTTTTTCTAGTTAGTATTTCTGCAATGGGGTTATTAATATTATTTGTGGCTTCTTGTTGGTTTGGTCCAGCGAAACTTCCATCAGGATTAAATGCAGCTACATTAGGAGGTGTTAGTAAAGCTCTACTTATTACACCATTTTCAGCATCACCATTAAAAACTAAGTTTTGTTTAGTTCTATTAGCAGTAACACTTATTCCAACCTTTAGAGCTTCATTTAATTTAGCGTCTAAATTTAAACGTATACTATAACGATCAAAAGTGGTGCCCTTTAAAGTTCCGTCTTGATCTGTTATACCTGCAGAGGTATAATATCTGATATCTTCATTTCCACCTGAAAAGGAAAGTTGATGGTTGTTTAAAATAGCATCATCAAAAATAACTTTTTGCCAATTTACACCTTCACCTAATAATCCAGGCTCCGAAAGCTCTTGTAAAGGCAACAAACCAAACACTTCGCGCATATTGTTTTGGTAAACAGCATATTCTTTTAAATTTAAAGTAGGTAAAAGATTATATGGTTTTTGAACCCCAGTATATGTATTGAAATTAATCTTACTCTTACCCGTTTTACCTTTTTTAGTAGTAATAATTACAACTCCGTTAGAAGCTCTAGAACCATAAATAGCAGTAGCAGAAGCATCCTTCAAAACACTTAATGATTCAATATCATTTGGATTAAGACTAGATAGAGGACTCGATGCACCAGAATTGTTTTGACCAGAACCACCAATATTACGTGTATCAGCAGATACAGGTATACCATCAATAATATACAAAGGCTCTGTAGAACCATTTAGAGAACCAACCCCCCTAATTTTAACAGATACAGCACCACCGGGCTGCCCTGTATTTTGAGTTACAGTAACCCCTGCTGCTCGGCCTTGGATTAATTGATCGACACTAACTTGTGGAATTTGAGATAATTCCTCAATATCAACAGTTGCCACAGAACCAGAAAGCTGTTCCTTCAATTGAGAACCGTAACCAATAATTACAACTTCATCCAAGCTCTCCAAATCATCTTCAAGTTGAACGTTTTGAACGCCGCTAGAACTCACAACGATTTCTTTTGTAACGAATCCAATAAAGCTATACACTAAGGTTGCTTTGCCAGTAACAGTTAGACTATACAGGCCATCAAAATCTGAAACCACACCATTAGATGTCCCCTTCTGAATAATGTTTACACCAGCTAAAGGCATGTTGTTTGAATCAGTAACTGTACCTTTTATTTCATTTTGCGCCAATATTGATTGGCTAAGAAAACAAAATAACGCAAGAAAATAATAGTGCTTACTGATACAAAAAATGTTTTTTGTAATAAATTTTTGCATGTTTTTTATTAGTTTAGTTTAATAATATAATTTAAATGAAAAAGCCGTTAATTGAGTATTTCGCAAAAAACAATGCCATAAATCATCGATATTCAAAATTAAAGTATAATTTGATGGTGTTCTAATATTATTTTGTCATTTGCTTATTAAATTAGAGCTAATGTATTTTTTTTAACTCAGAAATACTTTAAAAAAAGTAATAATAAGAAAACGCTAAGCCTTTTATTCCAATACTATCATGCCTCATAAAAAAATAATCTAAATAATTCATATAAAATTTATAATATAATTATTTAGCATAATTTTATTATAATTTATAAAATACGGACTAAAAACGCAACAAAGACATTTAAATTTTAGTTAACCAGAGAAACTACTTTTTTTTAAAATTGATTTATAAGTTCTAGATTTTAAAAAAAATAAAATCACTCTTCACCATGTTTTTGAATAAATCTTAATAATAAGGACAAATATCTTTTTTTTAATATAAATTTACGCTTTTTTTTTAAAACACAACAAATAATTACTTATTAATAAAAAAAAAGCAATTTTAAAAAAACAAATAAGGCTTTTTGAGCGTGAAGTCCAAAAAGAAGAAAAAACAATAATTTAAGAGAAAGACTAATTATATAAAATAGGATAATAGAAATAAATAGCAGACTACATATAAAGGTTTTTAGAAAAAATTTTACAAATAATCAGCTTATAAACTTTAAAAAACTCAATTCGTTAAAAACATCACATTATTACAATATCCGCTTTATTCCCGAAAACTCATTTCTATATTGACTTGGTGTTCGTTTCTTTATTTTTTTAAAAACCCTATTAAAATTAGCTATATTATTGAAACCGCAATTAAATGCAATTTCAGAAATACTATGTCCCTTTTCTATTAACCTCATAGAGGCATGGCCTATACGAACATCATTAACATAATCTACAAACGTTTTCCCTGTTCTTTTTTTCATGAATCTATTGAATGAAACCTGGCTCATATATACAAGTTCTGAAACTTCTGCTAAAGTGATTTTTTTATGGAAATTCATCTGAACATAATCGTAAACGGTTTTAATTTTATCACTATTTTCAAAATTTTCCTTACCCGCAGTATATATGGAAAGTAATTTTTGGTTTCTAGAGTTTGCTAAATCAAATAAAATAGACAATAGCTCTAAAAAGTAATCCATACTGTCCAACCGTGAAACTTTAGTGAATCTATCATACATTTCTAATGCTGTTTTTTTAGAAAACAAAATACCATGAATAGATCTCTGAAACATATCTTTAATAGGTTTCATTAATTGTCTAGCTAGAAACTTTTTTTGAAATAGATTTTCATGAAATTGAATAGTGATTTCATGAATCGAATCACTTGTACAATTATGAGTTAGCCACCCATGATATAAATTAGGGCCAACTAAAACCAACTCTAGGTCATCAATTTCCTCCATACTATCTCCAACAATGCGCCTTATTCCTTTGCCATTTTTAATGAAATTCAATTCGTATTCTGGATGAAAATGAATAGGGAAATTAAATTCACTTTTAACCCTATCAAAAACTAAGAAACTGTCTCCCTGGGCTAACGGTGTTATTTCCCTATGTACTTCTTTTAATATATCCATAATACAATTTGCAATAAAATGCTTATATTTTGATAAAATACTATTACTAATATGCAATATATCTTTTTAATTTTGTAAAACCTAATAGTCTACATAAGTTAAGCTCAGTAATAACTAAGAAAGATTGTTCATAAAAAATGTTGATAAATGCTTATAAAATCAAACCCTTTTAAATTTAGAATAAAACTTACCCACCTATTCTTTTTATTCCTAATTGGCAGCACTTATTCTTGTAAAACATTATATTCAAAGACCTACAAGAAAACTGATTTGGTAGATCAAAATTTATCAAAAAGCGCAAAAGATCTGCACAAAAAATTGTTCTTTCTAACAAAAAAAGGATTTGCTATTGGACACCAAGACGCTTCAGCATATGGTATTGGGTGGAAGTATGACCCAAGTCTGAACGCTAATAAAAGTGATATTTATGAGGTTACAGGAGAGCAACCAGCCATGTATAGTTTTGAAATAGGACATATTGAATTAAACTCAAAAGAAAACTTAGACTCAATTCGTTTTGATACCATGAAAACATTAATAATCGATGCTCACAAAAGGGGCGGTATTATTTCTTTGAGTTGGCATCCAGACAACCCGACCACTGGAGGTTCTGCATGGGACAGTGTTCCCGCTGTTAAGGATATTATAGGTAAAGGCATTCACAAGAAAAAATACAACTTATGGGTTTCAAGAGTAGCAGATTTTATAAAAGATTTAAAATACAATGGTGAAGATATTCCTATAATTTTCAGACCTTTTCATGAAATGAATGGATTTTGGTTTTGGTGGGGAGACCCTAGCACTTCTCCTGAAGATTATAAGCAATTATGGAGAGAAACGGTTCATTTATTAAAAGACAAACACGATATACACAATTTAATGTATGGTTATGCTCCAAATAAACTAAGCCCAGGATATGATTACCTTAAATATTATCCAGGTGATGATTATGTTGATTTTTTAGGTGTTGATGTATATGATTTTAATAATACCGAAGAATTCGTGTCGTCATTAGTAAATGATCTTAAAATCTTGAAACGTATTGCTATTAAAAAAAATAAACTATTTGCATTAACGGAAACGGGCTTAGAAAAAATACCTACAGCTAATTGGTTTACAGAAGTACTGTATCCAAATATAAAAAACACGGGTATTTCATGGGTGTTATTTTGGAGAAACGCACATAAAAGCCATTACTACCTCCCCTATAAGGGTCATAAAAATGCTGACGATTTTAAGGAATTTACCACCTTTCCAAAAACACTAATGCTAAAAGACATTAACTAAACTAACCATATATGAAAATATTACACACGGCTGATATTTTAATTATTGCCTTATACCTTTTAATAATAATTGTTATAGGTCTGGTATTAAGAAAAAAAGCTCAGAGAAGTAAAGAAGATTATTTATTAGGAGGTAATAGCATTCCTTGGTACATGCTTGGTTTATCGAACGCATCTGGAATGTTTGATATTTCTGGAACCATTTGGTTGGTTACCTTGATGTTTGTTTACGGTATTAAAAGCGCATGGATCCCTTGGTTATGGCCTATGTTTAATCAGGTTTTTTTAATGGTTTATTTATCAAAATGGTTAAGACGCTCTAATGCTACTACAGGTGCAGAGTGGATTGGCACACGTTTTGGTTTCGCTAAAGGCGCAAAAATGTCGCATGTTATAGTCGTTATATTCGCACTTGCCCTTTGCTTAGGTTTTTTAGCTTATGGCTTTATTGGACTAGGAAAGTTTGTAGAGATATTTATTCCTTGGGAAGCTATTAGTGCCTACATTCCATTTAATGTCACACCAGAATTTGTTCCTCATTTCTATGGCATCGTATTTACATGCTTTGCGGTATTTTATTCCTTGTTGGGCGGTATGTCCGGAATTGTTTGGGCAGATGTTGTACAATTTGCTATTATGACCGTTGCAGCACTAGTAATTGGCTATTTAGGGTTTACGGCCGTTGGCGAACATGGTTTAAATGTACCTGACGGATGGATGAGCCCGTTCTTTGGGTGGGAATTAAATCTTGATTGGACTGAAATAATACCAGAAGTTAATCAAAAAATCAGAGAAGACGGTTTTAGTTTATTTACAATATTCTTTATGATGATGGTTTTTAAAGGTCTGCTTGTAAGTGTTGCTGGACCTGCGCCTAATTATGATATGCAAAAAATATTATCTACTAAATCTGCTTCTGAAGCTTCAAAAATGAGTGGATTTGTATCTGTTGTTTTAATGCCAATTCGTTATTTAATGATTGCTGGTTTTGGAGCCTTAGCATTAATATATTATGAAAAATTAGATTTACAAAATGCAGCCGGAAATATAGATTTTGAATTAATACTACCTACAGCTATAATGGAGTTTGTCCCGGTTGGTTTGTTAGGCTTATTATTAGCTGGTCTTATTTCGGCATTCATGTCAACTTTCGCGGGTACTTTAAATGCAGCCCAAGCCTATATTGTAAACGATATTTATTTAAAATATAAAAATCCGGACGCATCAGCAAATCAGATTAAAAATATGAACTACTTAACAGGAATTATTGTTGTTATTGTTAGTATTATTTTAGGGCTATTTGCAAAGGATGTAAACTCCGTATTACAATGGATTGTATCTGTATTATATGGTAGTTATGTTGTTGCCAATATATTAAAGTGGCATTGGTGGCGTTTTAATGGCGAAGGCTTCTTTTGGGGCATGGTAGCAGGATTAGTTGCTGCGGGTATTATACCTGAATTATTTCCTGACGTTTTAAGTTTATACCTTTTCCCTTTATTATTAATAATTTCCTTAATTGGGTCACTGCTTGGAACATACTCTGCGCCTCCTACGGATGAAAAAGTATTAAAAACATTTTATAAAAACGTAAGGCCTTGGGGAATTTGGAAGCCTATACATGATAAATTAGAAAAGGAAGGTGCCAACTTAAAGAAGAACACCGATTTCGGTATAGATATGTTCAACGTTGCTATTGGTGTAATCGCTCAAACAGCATTAGTTATCTTACCAATGTACATCATTTTCAGACAAACAACTCCTATAATAATTTCAGCAATAATAACTATAATATGTTGTATTTTACTTAAGAAATTTTGGTGGAATACGCTTGATAAAAAATTAGATTAAAACATGGAAACACGATTAAATTTAAAAGCTCATAAATTGGAAAACCTAACACATTCTCACAACGAATTGATTACTAAAGAAAACACACCTGTATCAGATTCAAACGGTATATATACAAGATATAAAAATCCTATTGTTACTTCAAAACATATCCCTTTACATTGGAGGTTTGATTTAAATCCTGAAACAAACCCTAATGCTTTGGAACGTATAGGCTATAATGCAGCGCTAAATTCTGGTGCTATGAAATGGAAAGGGAATTATGTGATTTGTGTGCGTGTTGAAGGTAATGACAGAAAATCTTTTTTCGCTATTGCGGAAAGTCCAAACGGTATAGATAATTTTAAATTTTGGGATAAGCCCTGTGTGATCCCTCAAATTGAAGGTAATCCAGATACCAACGTATATGATATGCGATTAATAGAGCATGAGGATGGTTGGATATACGGCATTTTCTGTACAGAACGTAAAGATCCAAATGCGCCAAAAGGAGACACGAGTATGGCTATTGCCAACGGAGGTATCGTAAGAACAACTGATTTAGTAAATTGGGAACGTTTACCGGATTTAGTATCTAAAGCGGGTCAACAACGTAACGTTGCGTTGCATCCAGAATTTATTAATGGGAAATACGCTTTATACACAAGGCCTCAAGATGGTTTTATAAGTGTTGGAAGCGGGGGCGGAATTGGTTTAGGCTATGTTAATGACATGTTAAACCCTGTTGTTGAAAACGAAACCATTATCTATGATAGAAAATACCATACCGTTTACGAATTGAAAAATGGACTGGGACCTGCACCTATTAAAACTGATAAAGGCTGGCTTCACTTAGCACATGGTGTTAGAAATACAGCTGCAGGTTTACGATACACCCTATATATGTTTATGACCGATTTAAACGACATCTCTAAAGTAACGCACAAACCTGCTGGGCATTTTATGGCTCCAATAGGGAGTGAGCGTCTTGGAGATGTGTTTAATGTATTATTTTCAAATGGTTGGATTAAAGACGATGATGGTAAAGTATTTATTTACTATGCATCTTCAGATACGAGAATGCATGTTGCCATATCCTCAGTGGATCAATTAGTAGATTATGTGATTAATTCTCCAGAGGACAAATATACATCTTACAATTCAGTGCAAACTATTATTGATTTAATCGACAAGAATAAAGGTTTTTATTAATGAAAAAAGCATATCAAAACCTTAAACAAGAATTACATTCCGAATTATTAAGAATACTTTATTATTGGAGCACCAATACCATTGATAACGAGTATGGAGGCTTTGTAGGTAAAAGAGATTACAAAAATAGACTAGTTCCAAAATCATCGAAAGGTATCATTCTCAACAGTAGAATTCTTTGGTCCTTTGCAGCCGCATCCAATCATTTAAAAACAGATGATTATCAAGATATCTGCAAACGGTCTTTTCAGTATTTAAAAAACTATTTTAAGGACACTACCTATAATGGTGTGTTTTGGGAATTGGATTATTTAGGGCAACCTATAAATAAACGTAAACAAGTTTATGCACAATCCTTTACCATTTATGCATTATCGGAATATTATATCTATTCAAAAAACGACGAAGCCAAACAATGGGCTATTGAATTATTTGAATATATTGAACGCTATGCAAAAGATACCGTAAAAGGTGGTTATTTGGAAGCTTTTAATGAAGATTGGAGCACTATTGATGATATGCGTTTAAGTGATAAGGATATGAATGCTGCTAAAACCATGAATACGCACCTTCATATTTTAGAAGCTTATACTACATTGCTTAAAATATATGATAACGCTATTTTAAGAAAATCATTAAAGGATTTGGTTCAAGTTATGAATGAAAAATTCTTAAATCAAAACAATCATTACGATTTATTTTTTGATGAAGATTGGAATTTACTGAGCAATTCCGTGTCTTATGGTCACGATATTGAATCGGCTTGGTTAGTACTTGAAGCTGCAGAGGTTATTGGAGATACAACTTTATTAAAAAAATCAAAAGCTATTGCTATTAAAGTTTCAGATACATTTTTAAAAAAGGGTATAGATACTGATGGTTCTGTAATCAACGAAACGAATTTAACCACAAATCATACCGATACAGATAGACATTGGTGGCCACAAATGGAAGCTTTAATAGGCTTAAAATTTGCCTATGAAATTGAAAATAAAGAGGCATACATTTTAAATTCTTTGGGTATCTGGGAATACACTAAAAATAATTTGCTGGATTTTGAACATGGCGAGTGGCATTTTAGAGTAGATCATAAAGGTGCTGTTTACACTCAAGAAGATAAAGTAAGTATGTGGAAAGCACCTTACCATACCTCAAGAGCTTGTATTAAAATGAATGAATAGCTCGAAATTCCAAAGTTTTTAATTTACAACAACCAAAATCCAAATACCAAAATGAATAACCGTGCATATATAAATATAAAATCTAATTTGAATCTCAAACTTATAGGTATAGCATTAGTAATCGTTTTATTTTCTGGTTGTAAAAGTACAAGTTTTAAAAAAGCTGCTAAATTGAATATTCCACTTATAACCGTTAAGGATTCAAAATTTTATAAAGGCGATAAACCGTATTATTTTGTGGGCACAAATTATTGGTACGGCCCTTTAATTGCTGCTAAAAACATTGGAGATAGAAAACGTCTTATTAAAGAATTAGACCTAATGAAAAATGTTGGTATTGACAATTTGAGAATTTTGGTTGGTGCCGAAGGTGACGGTGGAGACTCTCGAGTATCGCCTGCATTACAACCAAAACAAGGTGTTTATAATGAAGATTTGTTAGACGGTTTGGATTTTTTACTAGCCGAAATGCGCAAGCGGAACATGTATGCCGTTTTATATTTAAACAACAACTGGATATGGTCTGGAGGCATGTCTGAGTATTTAAAATGGAATGGTTATGGTGAAGTTCCTAATCCGTTTTTAGAGCAGTTTTCTTGGGATGATTTTATGAGTTACACAAAACAATTCCATAGTTGCAAACCTTGTAAAGAGGCTTTTTACAAACACGTAAAATTAATTATAGGTCGCACCAATAGTTATACAAAATTAAAATATACAGAAGATAATACGGTAATGTCTTGGCAATTGGCTAATGAACCAAGAGTTATGATGACGCCTGAGCACGAAACCGCTTATGCAGATTGGGTAAATGAAACCGTTGCGCTAATTGAATCATTAGACCCAAAACACTTAATATCCACAGGAGCCGAAGGTAAAGCGAGTTATTTACAAGATATTAATATGTACAAAAGATTGCACAGCAATAAGAATATTGACTATTTAACAATGCATATGTGGCCAAAAAACTGGGGTTGGTACGATATTGAAGATGAAAAAGCATCAACCATAGTTTCTATAGACAAAGCCAATGCTTATATGAATGAGCATATTGAAGTTGGAAAATCATTAAAAAAACCTATCGTTATGTCTGAATTTGGATTTCCTCGTGAAAAAGAAAGTTTAGATAAATCAGCTTCTATAGAAAACAGAAACACATTCTATAAAGCTATTTTTGAAAGCATTGTTAATAGTAAAAAAGAAAACGGTGTCTTGGCCGGTTTAAATTTTTGGGGATTTGCAGGGTTTGGAGATAACCATCCTGAAAATGGTAAATGGCAAACAGGAGATGATTTTACAGCAGATCCGCCTCAAGAACCTCAGGGATTAAATTCAGTTTTCGCATCAGACACCTCAACTCTAGATATTATAAAAAATGCAAACTCTAAATTATCACATTAAGAAATTTTAGATTTGGAAAGTTACTAAATCACAAATAAATACGAAACACTAACACACAATATCAAGGCATTATTAAAACGATATTGCTAGGTACACTGTATTTTAAAATATTATATAAATCATACAAAAGGAAAAATAATTAATTATATTATGGAATTACATCCAATTAAGTTTCAACCGTTATACAAATACCGACTTTGGGGCGGAAACAAATTAAAAACAGTATTAAATAAAAATTATAATGAAAACCATATTGGTGAATCTTGGGAAGTTTCCGACGTAAAAGGAGATGAAACCAGAGTGATTAATGGTGACTTAAAAGGGCATACCTTAAGAGAACTAATTAAAAAATTTAAAGGCGATTTTGTTGGACATTCCGTCTATAAAAAATTTGGAAACGAATTCCCACTACTTATAAAGTATATTGATGCTAAAACGCCTTTATCGGTTCAAGTACATCCTAGTAATGCTATTGCCAAAAAACGTCACGACTCATTTGGGAAAAACGAAATGTGGTATATTATGCAAGCCGATAAAGATGCTGAAATTATTGTAGGTTTTGATAAAGAACTTGATGAAGATGAGTATAAAAAACGTATTAAGGAAAATACTATCCTAGATGTTATGCACCACGAAAAGGCAAAAAAAGGGGATACATTTTACATTCCAACAGGTCGAGTTCATGCGATTGGAGCCGGCGTTTTATTAGCTGAAATTCAGCAAACATCAGATGTTACGTACCGCATGTATGATTATGAACGTGTGGATTCATATACTGGAGAAAAGCGAGAACTGCACAACGACTTGGCTGTTGATGTTATTGATTATAAAGTTTGCGATAACTATCATACCGAATATAAAACCTTTAATAATGTGTCAAACAAATTAGTACATTCCCCTTATTTTAAAACAAATTTTTTACCAATTGAAGGCACTTTAACTAAAGATTATTCCAATTTGGATTCTTTCGTTATATATATGTGTGTGGCTGGTGTAGGAATTGACATTTTTGTTGGTTCTGAAAAATACACTTTAAAATATGGAGAAACAATTATTGTTCCAGCTAGTGTGAATACTGTTGAATTATCTTCATCTAATGCAAAAATTCTAGAAGTTTCTATGTAATTATGTTAAGTTACTTAAATAATCTGTTAGGTTTTTTTACACTTAAATTGGGTAAAAAGCCTAACAGGTTTTTATTACTATAACAGATATAAATTTTGATAAAAATTCGGCTAAAACAACACCTATAATTAAGTTTTGTAAACCATTCATTTCTAAAATAGTTATATTTTTTTTTATAAGAACTTTAATTTAATTGTCATTTAAACTTGTTATTTCTTTCGCTAAAATTTCTAAATCAATCCCCATATACAATTTATTCACTTTTAATACTTTTTCCTTCAAACCTTCAGGTAGTTTTGAATAACCCGTTTTTGCACCTAAAATCATACCTGCAATGGCTGCAACGGTATCATTATCACGTCCATAATTTATAATAAACTGCATTGTTTTGGTAAAATCACCTTCTCCGAATTGCAATGCTGTGACGAGGATTTGCCATACTTCCCCTGCGTGAAAAGCAATCTTTTTTTTGTCCTTTTCTAAAGATTGATAAATAATTTCTTGAAGTGTCCAATCATCGCTAGTACCTTTATAATAATTTGGAATTTTGGGTATAACCGAATCGACAATTTCTAAAGATTTTGTTGAAAGAAATTGCTTTATTCCCAATACATTTTTAACCGCTGCATCTGAAGTTGAATAAGCAATTCTACCTATTAAACGACTATCTTGATAACAATAGGGATCTACAAAAGCAGTTGTGTTTATAATAGAATCTATATTTTGAGTACGCATAGCAACATGAGTCATGGCAGCAACCAATGCCGATATATCTTTAGCATATCCAAAATCGAAAAGGGCATGGTCATATGCTAAATGATAAGCTGCTTCTGGTGTGTTTGTTACCAGACCAAACATTGGGGTATAGAGTTGTCCTGCACAAGACATTTCTCCACCATAGAATCTGTTTTGCGCTTTTTGATATGCGCTAAAATCTTTTTTATACGCTATGGAAACACGTGCCCATTCCTTAATCCATTCTATTTTCTCAATTTCAGCATCTAAAGCATCTGGATTCTTTTGAGATTGATTAGCACTCAAACTTTCCACTAATTGCGCATAATAATCTGAAATAAATTCAGAAAAATTAGTAGCATTTAATTTTGATTCATAATTCGAAAAGTATTTTACCATTAGGTATTTCCATCGGGTATCATCAGTGGTTGCGCCAGCCATCAAATTATGTCCCCAAGCTCCTTCTGGTGATTGATTACGAATTGCAGGAGTTAATCCATTAATGTAACCATATTTAAGCTGAATATCACTTCTGTGCCACATCTCTGTAGATGCTCCCATGGCATCGCCAATGGCAGAACCAACCAAAGCACCCAAAATTTTATCATAACGTTCAACTTCCGATAACTTAAGCGTATCATTAAAATAAGCCTTTTTTTGAGGGGATTTTAAATCAATACTAATATCTTTTTTCTTGCAAGAAGAAACCAACATTAAAATACAAACCACTAATACTAGCTTATTTTTCATTGCATTATCATTTTATACGCTTTCTCCAAAAGTGTTGTTTTCTCTTCAATGGTTTTTTCCAAAGGCAATTGTGCCAAACCAATTAGTCTTCGCATGATTTCGATACCGGCAACTTGAATCATTAATTTCCCATCTATATTACCTTTGTATTGCATTTGTATTTTTTTCAAATACTTCTTTTTTGATGTGGCTAAAATGATGTGAGCAGCCATAACCCCTAAATCGAATTCTGCAAAACCTACAAATCCAAATTCTGGGTCAATAATATAAAGATTTTTATCTGACTTCATCCAACTACCAGGATAGTAATCGCCATGAATAAGTGCATCTCCTTGCTCTAAATATTTTTCTCCTATCCTACCAATTACTTTTTTTAAAGCTTCGTCGTTTTTATACGGTTCTGAGATGTTTTGAAGTCCTCTTTGAATGGTATCCAATGAAAAACCATTATCTTTCATGAAAGGCAATTCAAAAATATGTTGATGATTTAGAAGGCGCATTTTTCGATTATCGGGAAAATTTTCAGTAACCGCCGTATTATGTATAACTTTAGCTATTAAAATAAGTTTTTCCAATTCTTTTGACGCTATTTTCTTTTTTCTATAGATATAACTTAAATCTTCGCATGCACCTAAGTCTTCAAGCAATAAAATATGATCGGCTTTATCAAAATATAATACTTTAGGCACATGTACTTTTAAAGTCGTGTTTTCAATAGCCTTGTAGAATTCATTTTCAACAGCAATACGTGCTATTGGTGCTTCAATTTGCTCATATTTTTCAACATAAGGTCGCGATTGTTTTAAAATAAGGGATTGTTTATTTGTTTTAACACGCAATACCACATTCATATTTCCTTCGCCAGGTTTTTCAATAGAAATAATATGTTCGTCAGGTCGAAGTAAACTCTTTTCTTTTAAGACATTTTCTACCTCAGCACACGCTGTTGTTAAATCTAAATACTTCAAATTCTGCTTTTATTTTTTTACAATGACCAATTTAGCAAATCCATCTTTAATTCCTATTTAAGTTAAAGTCTAAGGTTTAAAAAAATTCAATATACGAGTTACTATTTTTTTTATTATAAGATTGTACACTATAAAGGTGTTTCAACTCCAACGTTTCTATATTAATATCCCCATCGTTTGTTAACTCAATGGTTACAGGTCGGTTCGGTAACACATCAAAATAATTATCTGATAAAAACACATTCCGACCCGCGAATTTGATGTACAAATCTTTCACTAATTTATCTGAAGTCATTTTTAAATAGGTTTTACCACCCTCCTTTATAATTTTTGTTTTTATGTATGGCTCTTCTAATTGTAAAGATTTAGGTTTTTCAAAATAAAATAAATTTTCTGCTAAAACCTTTGTTTTTTCTTCATCCAAAAATTCAACTTTTAGAACCAACTTTTCAGGGTTTGCGTTACTTATAAGTTTTTCTGTTTTAGCTTCAAAAATCTCTGTACTGGTATTTGCCCTTATCGTACAAATTTCTTTAATTTGAGAAATAACCTTACCGCTAAAATCTAAAATTGTTAGTTGCAGAGTGCCCTTATTATTTTTTAATTCATCTGAAACACCGTGGATTACGATATTTTTATTTTCCTTATGAATGGTAAGTAAAATTGGCTCATAGGCCTTTTTAACTTTATAATGTAATGCTTTCCATTTATGATAATAATCAGTGCTACTCCAACTTGCAACAGGCCAACAATCGTTAATTTGCCAATACATAGTCCCCATACAATATGGCATGGCCCTACGGTGTGCTTCAATGGCCATTTTAACACCTTTAGCCTGTAGTACTTGGCTCATATACAAAAAATCTTCGAAGTTTGATGGCATATTATAATCCCAATCCATGTATTCCTTAATCCGTAGGTTGCCAATGCCACTACGTTGGTGTGATGCCATAACATCGCTCTCAATATCAAAATCTTCCTCGATAGCATATTTTTTTACAGTTTCAAAATCTGGAAATGATTGAAAACCGTACTCGCTCATAAAACGTGCTTTGTATTTTTCAAAATCCTCAAAAGGATGCTGCCCATGCCATACACCCCAATAGTGCATATCGCCTGCAGTAGTTTCGTAACCAGCATGTTTTTCGGGTTCAATACCGGCTTGTGGAGACGATGGCCAATAATCACTTTCTGAGTAAGATCCTACAACACTTGGTAAAATATCGTGAAAAATATCCAAATACGCTTTTTGAATCTCATCCCGCTGTGCTGCGCTATACTTTTCTTTCCAGCCCCAACCGCCTTCAGAATAATGGCTCCATGCCATGTTAATTTCATTATTTCCGCACCATACCGCTATACTTGGATGGTTTCTTAATCTAATCACATTATCTACAGCCTCTTGTTTTACATTTTCTAAAAAAGCAGCATCACCGGGATACATGGAGCAAGCGAACATAAAATCTTGCCAAACCATCAACCCGTTCTCATTACAGAGTTTATAAAAAATATCATTCTCATAAATTCCGCCACCCCAAACGCGCAACATATTCATATTGGCATCTACGGCATCTTTAATCACTTTTTCATAATCACTTTGAGTTACTCGTGGTAAAAAATTATCATTAGGAATGTAATTAGCCCCTTTAATAAAGGTTCGTATACCATTAATTTCAAATAGAAACGATTCGCCAATACCATCTTTTTCTCGCACTAATTTTATACTTCGTAAACCTGTGGAGATAGTTCGTGTTGACAATTGATGTCCATCTTCATCTAAAACAGAAATTGTAAAGTCGTACATATTAGGCTTTCCCAATCCTCTTGACCACCATAGTTTTGGATTCTGAATAGAGAATGGCAAGGATATGGTTTGTTTGCCCGCAACAAAATTGAAATTAGACTGTTTATAAACCGTTTCAGTATCACTATCTGACACTTTAATTTCTCCTGAAAATGCAGCATCCAACTCCAAGGAAACATCGCAAACCAATACTGCTTTTTCTTTGGTTACTTTAGGCTGTTTAATAAAAACATCTATAACTCGCAAGGCATTCCAAGCTTTTAAAACAATTGGTCTCCAAATACCTGAAGTCACCAAACGAGGTCCCCAATCCCAACCGTAATGATAGCCTGCTTTTCTAGTAAAAATGGATACTTTTTTTTCTTCCATTTCCCCAATTTTAGATTGATCGTTTATAGCCGGTAATGCGTAATGATTTTCTAATAATTCCAACCCTTTCTTAATTGGTGAATGCAGTAAAACTTTTAGTGTATTATCGCCTAAATTAACTATTGGCTTTAGGTTGACTTCCCATTGCCTGAACATATTATTGGCACTTAAAACCAGACTATCGTTTATAAAAACATCTGCATAAGTATCTAAACCCTCAAAGAATAATACCAAATTGCTTTTATTAAATTCTTCTTCATTAATATTTAAAATCGTATGGTATTCCCAATTTTTTTTATCTATCCACTGTTGCCCTCTTTCATTTAAGCGATAAAACGGGTCTTTAATGATCTTATTATCCAATAAATCTGTATGAATCGTACCTGGAATGGTTGCTTTTCCAGAATATTCTCCATCAGTGTCATTAAATGTCCAACTTGCATCAATTTCACGAGATATCAAATTTTTATTATCGATTTGTTGACATGAAAATGATAGTATTATCACTGTGTAAACAGATATTATGTATAATCTTTTTATCATATTAATTAAACTTAGATTTGAATTTATTTATGTTTTTCTGTAAATGTTAAAGTAGAAATGAATTTATATGTAATAGGGTTATTCCTATATTGTTAATTGACTGAAATACCATTTATTGAATCAAACCATGTAAGCTTCCGTTAACTAGAACTGTTTAGTGTTTAAAAGATTTACATAGCCATTATAAGTTAATGCATTTAAAATTGGTTTTGTAACAAATATGAATCATCAAATAAATATTTTATATAATAGTATTTAATTATAATTAAGAAACCTAATCACTTCTATAGTATGATAGGTCGATTTACCAATACTGCCCTTCAGTTCATCGGTTTGAGGTATATTGTTTTCATCTAAGTAGAAATACTCACCACCATAAAGTTTATCTGGAAATGACTTAAAATAAAACGCCTCCAAGGTTTTTAATTCCGTTTTATAAATATCGTGAGCTAAAGACAATGCAATTAAAGCCTCACTATGTTGCCACCATGTTTTTCTCTTGTCAGTTACTATATTATTGACAGGGTTTATTTCGCTATAAAATCCTTGGGATAAATCAGCGTTTGGAAATACCGATTTATTTAAGGTTGTACTTAAAATTTCTAGTCCTAATTTTCTGTATTTTTTGCGTTCTTCATTGGTTAGGAACATCCAATTTTTAGTTCTTAATAGTAATGATGCTAATTGAAAGTTGTGTCCAGGCGCTACTTTAAAACATGGATTTTCAGCAGATTCATGCTCACAAGGATTCCATTCATCATCAAATTTAATATTTGCCCAACCCAAATTACTATTCCAAGCGTTTTTGTAAATAATTTCTAAATTTTCCTTTAGAAAAGGCTCATATTTTTGTCTGCTTTTTATGTCTGCAAACCATAAATTTTCCATGTAAGCAGTTATTGGATACATTAGAGATTGCAGGGATTTACTACCTGAAATTTTTCCTGTACTAGTATCATAATTTCCATAAAACCCACCATGTGTTTCATCATGGAATCGTTTTGTAAAGCCATCATGTAATTTATGTATTTGTTGTAACAACGCTTCGCCAGGTTGATTTCTATAAAATTCTGACAGACCGCACAATCCATAACTTTGTTGCCAAATATCCATAGCAGTTCCCGGGTCTGATTTTCCAGTTTTAATATTAACATAAGAGTTAAAATAACCTCCCAAAGAATCTTCGGCTATAAGGTTTTTCATTTGAAAGTTTATCACTTTTTTTGCTCTTTTTAAGTAAGAGGAATCAATTAGAGAAGCGTAAGAGAATCCATAAATTAATCTGCTTAACGCTACATTATAAACCCTATCGGATACTATGTTTCCTGTATTGTCAATTTCTGATAAATAGGTCTTTAAATCACTTTGATATGCATGTTTATCAAAAAAACCAATCAAGTTAATTACAGCATTTTTATGTTTTATCTGTTTTGATTTTACATGCGCTTGATGCTCATGTTTCAAATCATGACAGGACAACATTAAAAATGGTAATACAATTATTATAAAGAATATTTTTTTCATTTTATTTATAAAAAAGTTATCTAATAATTTAAAAATCAAAGCTTTACTTAAACATACACGGTCTTTTTATCGCCATAAATACACAAAGAACGCCGTAAACACAAATAGCATAACTGAAACGATACGGTAGTTGCTATACCAAGGCACCCCATCTAAATTTTCCTCTTCGAGATATGTTTTGTTCCACATCCAAGATTTAGCTTCAACGCTAGCCGAAACCGTACTTGCTAAAGTAACTGCAATTATGGTGGAAGATGACAATACAAATATTACTGGAGCAACCAATAAAAAATGCCAGTTTGCCATAATTGTAGAATCTTTAAAAAATACTAAGAAGACACTTCCTATCAGGCCTGCAATTAAGCCAGAAAAAGCTGCAGTTCCATTAACGCGTTTCCAAAACATACCAAATAAGAATACCGCAACAATAGGTGGTGCCATATAAGATAACACACTTTGGAAATATTTTACAATAGAATCGAACTCTCCTATAGCAGGTGCCCATAATGAAGCAATAATAATCATAATTACGGCAGAGACCTTACCACTTCTTACCATTTTATCACTAGTCATATTCTTATTGATTAATGGCATAAAATCATAAGAAAACACGGTAGATGCGGAGTTTAAAACAGCACTTAATGTGGAAGCCATCGCTGCCAATAAAGCGGTTACCATGAGCCCTTTTATACCAATGGGCAACAATCCAAATATAAGATGTGGTAATATTAAATCTGGAGTTTCAATATTAGGATAAATCATCAATCCGAAAATACCCGGAAGTACCATAATAAACAAAATAGGAAAATTTAAAAAGGAAGCTAAAAGAGCGCCTTTTCTACCTTCATTAATTGTTTTAGCACTTAATGTTCGCTGTACAATAGATTGGTTGGTACACCAGTAATAAAAACCCAATAAAGGAATACCTAGAACAATACCTAACCAAGGCACGGATTCATCATCCAATGGCCGTATTAAACTTAACATTTCAGGGTCGGTTTGTTTTACAACTTCTTCCCATCCTCCAGCTTCGTTTAATGCAAAAACAGTTACTAAGGTAGACCCTAATAGCAAAATAACAGCCTGTAAAACTTCGGTATGTATTACAGAAGACAATCCTCCAGGAATAGTATATGCAGCAACCACAATTGCCAAAATCCAGACAATTTGCCAAATTTCCAATTCGGGAAAAATAAGGCGTACCACTAAAGCACCTGCATAAAGTGCTTGTGCAATATCCAAAAATACATAACCTACTAAATTCATGCTGGCTAAATAATATCTAGAGCGACTATCAAAGCGTTTACCCAACCACTCTGGCATGGTGAATACATTTTTTTTAAGATAGACCGGAAGAATAAAAACCAAGAAAAACAGTAACGGAATAACTGCTGCCCAACCATAATTGAACACCGCAATACCACTTCTATAAGCGTCTCCAGACCAACTTAATAATGATGAACTCGACACATTGGCTGCAAAGAGAGAAATACCTATTATAGGCCATGTCATGGATTTACCTGCCAAAAAGTATTCTTCACTTGATTTACTTTTACCTTTCTTTAAGCCCCACCAAATAATACCTACAACATATACGCCCATTACTAATAGGTCTATCCAGCCTAAGGATGCATCCAAATTCTCCATTTATTTTATGTTTAGTTAGTTTAGTTTTCTCTTTATTTACTCAATCATATCCTTCATAGAAACAACGGTTAACTTGCTTACAAAATCTTTAAATTCAGGACTGTACTTTATGGAAGTTTTTTTATTAGCGTCCAAATCGAAATAATTATCTTCAAAAAAGCCGTTGTCTCCATCAAAGTCTAAGTATATATTTTTTGCTAATGTATTTGTTGATAAATGAACGAGAACACCATCTGAAACCACCTCAATCTCAAAAATAATCTCAGCTTTTTCTAATTGTAGTTTCTTTGGTTCTTCAAAAAACAATCGGTTACTTGACACTAATTTGTTATCAACTTTAAGTTCAAAGTGGAAATATACTTTTGAGGTATTAAAAGTTTCGATATACGCTTTCGCGGAAATAGTTTCTAACTCCATACAGCACAAAGGATTAATTTCAATATTTTTCACTTCTCCTTGATCTATTATCTTGCCATTAAAATGCATTAATTGCCATGATATTTCTCCCTTTTGATGATTTATTTCATCTGAAATAATGGTCATTTTTACTTCGTTATCTACCAATTCTGGATATAACAAAGTTGGTGCGTAAAACTTTTTCGCGTAATAATGAAATGCCTTCCATTGCAAGTTGTAGTCTATACTCGCCCACGAGCATACTGGCCAACAATCATTTAACTGCCAGTATAAAATGCCCATACATTTGGGTTTTAAACTTCTAAAATGCTCGACGGCAATTTTCATATAATCGGCTTGTTGTACCTGAGTTAAATACGCAAAACCATCAAAATTTTTTGGATATGGATAACTACGCTCCATATAATGTTTTATTAGCTCATAACCTCGCTTATGTTTTTGATGTGTTGCCATAGCAGGCGAACCTAAAAAGCGTTGTTTTTCTTCCAAATAAATATCCATAGTACTTGGTGCTGGCATACCCTGAAAACCAAATTCGCTAATAAATCGAGGTGCTAATTTTTTATATTCGGATACAGGATAGCCCATGTGCCAAACATCCCAATGGTGAATATCGCCATAATTATCATCATTGGCAGGCGCTTTGCCTTCGCTACTTGGAGAACTTGGCCAATAGGATAAATTAGGATTAAACTCACTAATAACATCTGATAATAATTGATGGTATAGTTTATCATAAGCTTCCTTATAATTTGGAACTTCTTCTTTTGGAATACCAAAACGCCTTTGCATGCCGCCACCATCAAAATCGTAAATCCATTCATTTTCATTATTACCACACCAAAGTGCTAATGATGGATGGTTCCTTAAACGTTTTACGTTTTGTATCGCTTCATGCTTAACATTATCCAAAAAAGCATCATCGCCTGGAAATAGAGAACAGGCAAACATAAAATCTTGCCACACTAGAATTCCCATTTCATCACAATAATTATAAAATGTTTCAGTTTCATAAATACCACCACCCCAAACACGCAACATATTAAAATGTGCCTCTTTACTTGATTTAATAAGATTTTCATATTGACTATCTGGAATTCTAGAAATAAAACTATCAGCTGGAATCCAGTTTGCGCCTTTTATAAACACAGGAATATCATTTACAATAAATTCAAAACTTTCTCCCCATTTATCTTGCTGCTTATTCAGTTTTATAGTCCGTAACCCCAATGAAGTCGTTTTGGTATCTACTACCCTATTATCTATTAATAATTCTATTTTTAAGGAATAGAGAAAAGGGGTACCATATCCATTTGGAAACCACCGCTGTGGGTTCGTAATATTAAAATCAATATGCTGTGTTGAATTTCCTTTTTCAACTTGAATAGCTACTTCATTTAAAACAACTTCACTTTGCATATTGGTAATACGCAATGTGGCACTCTTAGCTGTTGATGCTTCAAAAGTGGTTTGTAATGTTAGGTTAGCAAATTCAGGCGTATATCTCCCTTGATGAATAAAAATGTTCTCCATTTTAGTTTCAGACCACGCTTCTATTAATACAGGTTTCCATATCCCAGCGGTTACAAATCGTGGGCCCCAATCCCAGCCATAGTGATATGGTGCTTTGCGTGTAACAGCTGATGCTTCAACAGCATTATCTTGAACGGCATGGTATCTAAAATTTTTTTCTTTTAAGATTGGTAACGCTGTATTTACCGCGGATTTAAATATAAGATGTAACGTATTTTCCCCAAGTTGTAAATGTGATTTAACAGGAAGCGTCCATGTACGATACATGTTTTCGGTTTGAATCAATTCAATATTATTTAAATATACCGTGGCATAAGTATCTAAACCTTTAAAAATAACGTTGATATGTTCTTGGTTAAACAACTCATCATCTATATTGAAGGTACTTTTATATTCCCAATCTCTATACTCAATCCATTGTTGTCTGTCTTCATTTATACCATAAAACGGGTTTTCAACTTTTTTATTTTCAAGAAGGTCTATATGTACACACCCAGGTACTTGAGCAGGCAACCATGTTTGTTTTTCAACTTGCTTAAAATGCCAGTTTTGATGTAAATTAAGTGTTATCATTTATAATATTTTTTTAACCCACTATTTAATCTTAAGTTTATTAACGTTTTTCCTTTTAGGTGTTTTTTTTAAGAATTTAAATCGTATCCAAATTATACTTATTTAATATACTGTCTATCTCTTTTTGCATGTTTGGTGTTAATTCCCAATTTAATGATGCCACGGTATCCTTAGCATAAACTTCATTATCCAATCCTGCAATTACAGGTCCAATTGCTTTTTGATTAACAAGCCAATTTACGGCAATTTGTGATAATGGTTTTTCTATAGAACTTGCAAAAATCTTCAGTTCTTCAACAATAGCTAAAAATTGTTTTAACGATTCACCCGATAGTTTTGGATTTTCTGAACGTTTATCATGTTTGTCAAAATTACCCGAAGCTTTAAAAGACCCAGTCAACAAACCTTGAAATAACGGACTATAAGGCAAAAACATCATTCCATGTGCCTCACAATAAGGTAAAATATCGTCTTTTGCTTTATATGTTAATGGTATATTATGATAGGATGATGGATTATGTTCCAACATGTTATATAAGCCTTGAAATGAAGCTACTTTTCCATAACTATTCGCCAATTTTAAATTTTCTGTAGAATAATTAGATAAGCCAATGTGTCTAATTTTACCCATTTGTTTAATCTCTTCCATAGCCTCGATGGTTTCTTTTAAATCGATATTCACATCTGGCCAATGGCATTGCCAAACATCAATATAATCGACGCCTAAACGCTTTAAAGACCTATCAATTTCTTTAATTAAACTGTCGCGACTCAAATTAACATCTACATGCATATTTTCATCCCACACCAAACCACATTTTGAAGCTATGAAAAAAGATTCTCGATCTTTACCTTTAAGCGCTCGACCTACAATGGTTTCAGAATGTCCTTTGCCGTAAACAGGTGCTGTATCAAAAAAATTGACACCTAAATCTAAGGCTGCATGTATAGCTTTAATAGATTGTTTATCTTCAATATTGTTCCATTCGCCACCAATAGACCAGCAGCCAAAACCTATAACGGGTAATTTATCATTATCTAAACTTGAAAACGTTTTATATTTCATCTGTTTAAAATTTATTATTTATTTTTCTAAATAGTCTACCAATTCCCATAATTCTGCACGATATGCAGAACGTGTTTCTAGAGTTTTAGCAACCGATTCTTCGAAATCTATGTATGGATGCACTTCTTTAAATGCTCCAAAGTAGTCAAGCTTTTCCAGGTTTTCAAACTCTGAAACTGCACTAATTGTAATAAATTGGTAATTGGCATTTGTTCCGTGAGGAAACTCTAATTGATAAACCGCCCACCAATCTTGTACACCATCGGCGTTCAATTTATTTTGTACTGATTTCCAAAGTATATCTTCATTTTGTTTGTATATATCTTTGTTACGCTCTTCTACTTCAATAAAAGCAACTTTCAAATATTTTGAAGGTATCTTTTGATTTGCTTTTATCGCATTATTTACCAAATAACTCATTTCAGATCGCACTTTTTTTCTAGCTTCTTCAGTAAGGTCTTCAAAACCGTCATACCCCTTATCTGGATGTGTATTTGCTATAATGTCCCTAGGATAAGGGTTTTCTAGTTTGCTGAACTTGTTATATGTATTTATAGTTGCATAATTATAATCATTACCCTCATAAGCAAAATGAACTTTATAAAAATACCACCCCGTTAAAATACCTTGATTTATACGTTCTTGATGGATAGGTTTCCAAGCTTTTTCTGCTGCTATATAGGAATCCTGTAGCCTATTTACAACCTTCATATAATCCATAACCGCTATTTTATTTTCGTTATTTGCTACCATTTCAAAATTTTATTTAAATATATTCTAGTTTAAAATTATCAAAAAAAAGTATTTAACTATTAATTTTAGCTAATTTAGTATCGTTATTAGTTAAAAAAGTATATTTATGAAACCTTTTTTTGAAAAAATACCTAAATTATCAAATCAATCTTTTTTTGTAAAAAAAGATTATTGCAGCTCTTTGCATATGCCATATCATTACCATCCTGAATTTGAATTAACACTAACCGAAAATATTACTGGTAAACGTTTTGTTGGTAATAGCGTGGAACTTATGGAAAAATACGATTTGGTTTTTATTGGCAAAAACCTACCACATTGTTTTATTGAAGAAAAAAATCAAAATGTAAGATCGGAACAAGACTCGCCAATAGCACTTACTGTAGTACAATTTAATTTTGAGATTTTTGGAGATTTTTTTTTAGATTTACCTGAATGTTCCAAAATAAACGAGATGGTAAATCTATCGAAACGCGGCCTGTCTATCCATGGAAAAACAAACAAGCGTATTAGGAAAAAAATGACCCGACTTATAGATGCGAAATATTCCAAACGCTTAATTTTATTATTAGAAATCCTTAACATACTTTCGGAATCCGATGAATATAAAACCTTAAGTTCTGGACATTTTACAAAACAATATCACACACCAGGCTATCATCGTTTAAATGAAGTTTACAACTATATGATTCAAAATTTTAAAAACGATATTCAACTCAAACAAGTTGCCGAAATAGCTAACTTATCTGAAACTGCTTTTTGTCGTTTTTTTAAAAAAAGAACACTTAAAACATTTAAGGCAGTGGTTGCCGAAATGCGTATTAATTATGCTTGTGATTTAATTAGAAAAAATGAATTACAAACTATGAGTGTAATGGAGGTCGCTGAAGCCTCAGGATTTCATAATATTTCAAATTTTAATAGGCAATTTAGAAAAATCACCTTAAAGTCGCCTTCTGAATATGCGAAGCAGTTTAAAGCATCGGTCTAGGATATCTTTTAAGGTGCCATCTCTATTTAACGTTATTTCTTTTTTTTTGTAACGTCTCCCTAAATTGGTGTAACATTATTGTTTCTTCTCGCTCTATATATTTAATAAAGTCCTTCCCCGCTTCTGAATTTGGATAAATTGGTACAAAATAGCCATCAGACGGGTCAATAGCATTTCGGTCTCTATTATTGCTCCAGTTTTGCCAGATTATTGCGAATGCTACGTGGATATTCTCATCGGCTATCCAAGAGAATAGATAATCGTTATACCAATTGATTGTAGATTGCCTGTTATCTTCTTCTGATGGCATACCTCGATTTCCAGATTCAGTAATAGCTGCTATCTTATTATGCGCTTTAGCAATTAGGGATAAGCCTTGTAATTTTATTCTAAACGATTTTAAACTTTCTTCAGGGTTATCTTTATTAGTATATAAATCCATTCCGTAAATATCTATTAATGCTAAATCGCTAGCATCTTGAGGTAAAAATGTGGCATATTCATCTTGGTAACGTTCAGCAACCTGTAAGTCGTTTTTTGCGTTTTCATGGGATATATAAGATAATTTATCTGTTGAAAATGATATTAATAGATTAGGAAGTTCGCCTTTTAAATATCTAGCGGTTTCGATAAAAACTTTCATAAGGGCTTCTTTACCATTTAAATCCAAATCCCCTTCAAGCCAAGTAAGTCCCCACCAAAACCAATCGCCATCGGCCTCATGAAAAGGACGGAAAATAATTCCTGACCCATCCGAAGAAATTCGTTTAAGACTTTTAGCCATAGGCTTTAGCCTTTCCGTTTCAAAGGCTAACCACCATTTATTTTTAGTTTTAAAACCATTTGCTATATGGTAAAAAGGCTGCGCTTTTTTTATTGATTCGATATAGGGATTGTTATCAAATTCATCCATACGATAAGCACGTTCTTGATAACCGGGCAATAAAATGGGTTGTATATGCCAGTTGAAAGCGATTAGACCGCCAGAATCACGATAGAGTTTCAAACCTGCCAAACTGGCCTCGACTTCCTCTTTCCGCTTTGGTCCATCTGTAATATCCAGAATTAATTTGAAGGCATCATACCCCATGATAGCTGGCTGTTTACCAGTCATATCTCTAACGTCTGATTTTTGGATAAATATATTTTTACCGATGGCCTTTCGATTTTTAATTTCCCAATCAGATTTGCCGCCTACGCCTAACATTATAGTACTTTCATGACCAAAAAGATGTTTTCCATCCTCTGAATACTGAATGGTTTTGAGATACTTATAAATATCTTCTCTTTCACTCACTACATCTTTTAAAACTGTTGATTTGACATCTTTACACCCTTGGGTGATTATGAAGTTCAAAACAAAAAAAGAAATTAATATTTTTTTTAATAATCTGCTATTGTCTTTTATCAATCGTGTCATAAAAGTTGTTTTTTTATAAATGTTTTGCTTTGATCTTCTTTAAATTATATCTACTTATAAAATATAGCCAAATTTAAAAGTGAAATTAGATTTCATAATTTTTTAGTTAATTAAAATATGGATAATTAAAAAAAAGACTGTCTTTTTAGACAGTCTCCTTTTTAAAATGATAAACTATTACTTTAAAATTTGATATATATAAATATATATATATATTTAAGTATAATTTAGAATAAACCTCTATTTTTTTACAAATTTTCGCGACGTCAAACCTTTAGTAGTTTCAGCAGTCATTACATACATACCAGATTCTAATGTATCCACTAACAAGCTGTTATTTTCAAATTTTGTTTTAAGAACGAGTCTTCCACCAATATCTAGAACTGAAATAGATTTAATTTCAATGTTATTATCAGTAATTAATTTTAAGTAATCATTTACAGGATTTTCAGCAATAGTAAAATCAGCTTCAGAAATTATATTATTTTCAACGCTTAAAGGACTTGATAATAGACTTTCAAAAACTTCAAAAGTATCATTATATACATCAGAAGTAAGTTCAACAATCCTGGTTCTAAAAACAATATTGCCGACAGGTGTATAGTAATTATATGTAGTTTGAACAACAACCCCATTAGCAATGCTTAATTCTAAATTTTGTACAACCTTAAGTCTAGTTACACTTCCATTAAATGGTCCAACACCAACATCATTCATTATTAGGGTTCCGTAACCATCTACTTCCGTATTAATAGTTCCTGTAAAAGTTCCCGTAATAAGACCAAAGTTACTTTGAAAAGAAAAATCACCTGAAGACGTATCCGTGTTCAAATCATTATATGACACTGGAAAAGTTTCTATTAAGGCATTATTTGAATTAAAATTAAGAGTTAAACCTTCCGCTTCTATTCCGGTGTAAGAAACGCTACCAGAAGCAGGTTCAGCTGTATATACTTTAAATACATCAGAAGATGGACTTGTTGTTGTCGTTAAAACGGAAGTTGTTCCTGGATAATCAGATAATTCTCCTGGTGTGGGTGTGGAATACGTATCAAAGTTTGTAGTTGAAGTAGCAGTTAAATCATTGAAAGTCCATGTTACATTGGCTCCAGATGTACTTTGATCCATCGCCAAAGTTGAATTAACAATTTCATAATTGGACATGGGTGCACTATTAAAATTATTAATAGGCCCTTGAGAAAAAGCTAATAAACTGAAAAACGATAATAAGGTAAGTAGTTTTAATTTCATAGTTTTATGTTTAGCTTCAAAAATAATGAAAACTCCTTACCGAATGACGTATAAAACAAGCATTACAAAGATTAAAACTTGAATTTTAATTGTTAAAGCATCATTCTTATTATATTTTTCATAATTCCCTTAGGTCTTTTTTATTTTTTAAACTATTATGTTAATAAAATATAAACGTATTGAATCTATAAACATTTTAAGAGGTGTTGTTATAGTAATTATGGCTTTGGATCATGTTAGGGATTATTTCCACTTTGGGTCATTCTTTGCAGACCCCACAAATCTTGAAACCACGACGCCTTTTTTATTCTTTACACGCTTTATAACCCATTACTGTGCCCCAATTTTTATTTTTTTAGCAGGCACTTCTGCTTTTTTATATGGTAGAAGAAAACGAAACCTAACTCTTTAAATTTTTAATTTTTAGAGGTTTATGGCTAATTATTCTAGCGCTTGTAGTTAACAACTTTTTATGGAAATTTGATATTACTTATAGCCTTATTATTCTTCAAGTTATTTGGGCTATTGGTTTGTGTATGATACTTCTATCATTTGCAATTTACTTGCCTTTAAAAGTTATATTAATTTTAGGGTTATGCTTAGTTGCTGGTCATAATTTATTAGATAGCATTATTATGGAGGGCACTAGTTTCAAATCTATAACATGGTATATTTTGCATCAAAGTGCATTTTTTATAGCTGATGATACCGCATTTGCTTTAGCTTATCCTATAATACCTTGGTTCGGGTTAATGGTATTAGGATATTGTTTTGGTAAATTCTATAAAAAAAATCGACCCGAAACTTAGAAAGCAATATTTATTAGGTATTGGTTTGACTAGCATTAGTTTATTTTTTATAATTAGAGGTGTTAATATATGGTGATTTAGTGCCTTGGTCTTTTCAAGATACGACAACTAAAACTATATTATCATTCTTAAGTGTTACCAAAGATCCACCTTCTTTAGTTTATATATTAATAACTATTGGCCCTTCTTTTTTGTTTTTATATGCTGTTGAAAACATTAAAAATAAAGTAACCGCATTTTTTTTGGTATTCGGGCGTGTGCCTCTTCTCTATTACTTTATCCATATCCTACTTATACATTGCTTGGCCATTATAGGTATGTTAATTTTTGGAGGTAATTGGCAGAATATGATTTTAAATAAAGATGTTTTTCTAAATGCAAAACTTATAAACTATGGTTACCCCCTTTTTGTTGTCTATATGGTATGGATTGGCATTATTGCATTGCTCTACATTCCTTCAAAAAAGTATATGATTTACAAAGCCAACAATAAAGGTAAATGGTGGCTAAGCTATTTATAATTTAATGTACAATAGATTCAAAATAAAAAAGGGATAAAGAGATGTGTTGGCGTTTTGAGAGTATTTTTTTCTTGGAGTTTCTAGTAATTTGAAATAATTTATTGCGAATGATTTTTGAAAGTCCATATTATGTGCTGTTTAGTTTATTAAGAATTACGCTTAGATTCACTCGCTTTTTGAGCTAATTTTTTTTCAGTTAATTTTCCTGCTGTTTAAAATTATTCAGATCCTAATCTATCTAACAATCTTAATACTACAGTTGATGATACATAAATTTGTGGATTACCTGGAATTTAATGAAAAGGTGATTTTCTTCACTTTGAGATATAATCAACATTTTAAATTTAAGGCTAATATTAAAGCTGATGACTTCATTTTCCCTAAAAAATATCATTGTTAATCTTTTATAATTTCTTTATTTAATATGGGGTTAACACCATATTTATCAAACAGGTATACCAATGTTGCCATAGTTGCCGCCCCCAATTCTAATTCGCGTTTATTAATAGCATCAAACGTATCGTTACTAGCATGATGATGATCAAAATAACGCTGGGAATCTGGACGTAAACCCGCTAACACATTCGATTCTGTTTTAAGTGGACTAACATCTGCTCCGCTTCCCCCTTTTTCAAAATAATGAATAAGGAAAGGTTTGAATAGTGGCTTCCAACTTAATACTTGATTAAAAGCAGCATCGCTACAATCGAAGCTAAAGCCACGCGGGGTAAACCCTCCTGAATCACTTTCTAGAGCAAATATGTGGTCTTCACCTTTTTGTTTTACAAGCTCGGCATATTTATTTCCCCCTCGTAAACCGTTTTCTTCATTCATAAACAAAACAACTCTAATACTTCTTTTTGGTGTTATTCCAGACTCCTTTAATAACCTTAAAACATCCATAGATTGTACTACGCCAGCACCATCGTCGTGAGAACCGTCTCCTAAATCCCATGAATCTAAATGCCCACCAACAACCATGTATTCGTTTGGAAATTCACTACCTCTTATTTCTCCAACAACATTATATGATTTTACATCTTTAAGTTGTTTGCAAGTTTGCTTAAAGTAAAATTTTATAGATTTATCTAACTTCAACATGGCGCTTAATAGCTCCGCATCATTTGTGCTAATAGCTGCAGAAGGAATACGCTTATCCACGGGTAAGTTATTATAAGTCATGCTTCCCGTATGCGGAAAGTCGTCAAGTCTTAAATTCATAGACCGCACGATAACTGCGATAGCTCCATATTTTACAGCCTCGGCAGCGCCTTTATAACGTTGGTTTACACAACCGCCATAAGCTTCATAAGTATTTATTAAATCGGCTTGCATGGGCCGATTAAAAAATACAATTTTACCTTTGATTTGTTCTGAACCCAATACGGCTAGTTCTTCAAAGTTTTCAACTTCAACGACTTCAGCTTTTAGACCTAATGCAGGCGTTGCTATTGAGCCTCCAAGTGCACATATGTTTACATTTGTTGTTTTCCCTGGTTTTGTTTCGATAAAAGCATATTCTTTTGAGCCACGAACCCATTTTGGAACCATTACAGGCTGTAACCAAACCTTATCCAAACCTAGCTTTTCCAATTCTTGTTTGGTATAATTTACAGCACGTTCAGCTCCTAAAGAACCTGACAATCTGCTACCAATTTGGTTGGATAAATGGTTTAGCCAATTATAACTTTGCCCGTTGGTTAAGGATTGCTTATAGATGGTTTTTATGATTGCCTCGTCGGTTTGGGAAACACCGACCAAAACATTAAATACCATAAGAATAAATAGAATTCGTTTCATATGATTAATTTATTTTAAAAAATTAAAAATCGTAAATCTTAAAAGTTACTTGGCATATTTAAACATCAATTTGTTTTAAAATCATGTGCCTGTAGGGTTAAAAATTGAACGGCCAACTTTAACTCCCCACCAGCCTTAGAAGCAAAACGTATTAAAACGCAAAAAAACTATTCGTTATTAAGCTGCTGTTTATATAATTCGATATTGACTTTTATATCATCGTCCAATTCCGGTTCCTCAATATCGCTATAACTACTCAATACATCGAGCATTGTTTTTGCAACAATATATCTTGCAGACGGTTTATCATCGGCGGGTATAGTGTACCATGGTGCGTGTGGTTTTGATGTTCTATTAATAGCATCCTCATAACAGTTTTGGTAAGCACCCCAAAGTTTGCGTTCTTTTAAATCGCCAGGTGAAAATTTCCAGTTTTTTTCTTGCTTTCGCAGCCGACGTAATAGTCTGTTTTTTTGTTCTTCTTTAGATAGATTTAAAAAGAATTTAAAAATGAGTGTCCCATTCTCTGCAATATGCTTTTCAAAATTATTTATTTGTTCGAAACGTTTGTTCCAAAAAGCATCATCAATATCATCAATAGAATTGATACCCGGAATATTTTCGCCTATAATATATTCTGGATGTACTCGGGTTACCAATACGTTTTCGTAATGTGTTCTATTAAATACGCCAAACTTTCCACGCGCTGGTAACGCAATGTAATGTCGCCATAAGTAATCGTGATTTAACTCTAATTCGGTAGGTACTTTAAAACTGTGAACTACAACACCTCTTGCATTAAAATCTTTAAAAACCTCTCGGATTAAGCTATCTTTCCCTGCTGTATCCATGCCTTGTAGACATACTAAAATAGCATATTTTCCATGTGCGTAAATAGTATCCTGAAGTTTGCCTAATTGCTTTCTAACTTTTTTAAGTTCCTTTTCAGCATCGTCAATAACAACTTTTGTTTGCGTACTTTTTAATGATATGTTAGCAGTAACTTTAAATTGGTCTGTTTGCATTTTTTAATTTTTTAATTTTATTTAGAAGCAAATAATTTTACATCCTGTTCGCTAACCATATTACCACCAAGTATAATCAAGCGCTCTATAACGTTGCGTAATTCTCTAATATTCCCAGTCCAGTCATATTCTTGGAGTAGTTTTACAGCTTTATCTGAAAATACTTTTTTAGCAGTACCTTGTTCGCTTGCTATTTTTTCTGAAAAGTGACTTATAAGTAATGGAATATCGTCTCTCCTGTCATTTAACGCCGGTACTTTAATTAATATTACAGCCAGTCTGTGATATAAATCCTCACGGAATCTTCCCGCTTCAATTTCCATTTTCAAATTCTTGTTTGTTGCCGCAACTACGCGAACATCTACTTTAATATCCTTATCACTACCAACACGTTGTACCCTACTTTCTTGCAGAGCACGAAGTACTTTAGCCTGCGCTGATAAACTCATATCGCCTATTTCATCAAGAAAAATAGTACCGCCATTGGCAGCTTCAAATTTACCTGCCCTATCTTTATTTGCACTTGTAAAAGCGCCTTTAACGTGGCCGAACAATTCACTTTCAATAAGTTCAGTTGGTATGGCTGCACAATTCACTTCAATTAAATTGCCTTTTGCGCGAGTGCTTTTTTCGTGTAACCAGTGTGCAACCAATTCTTTTCCCGTTCCATTTGGCCCCGTAATTAAAACACGTGCATCTGTTGGCGCCACTTTATTAATAATATCTTTAATTTGAGAAATACTATCACTCTGACCTATCATCTCATACTTTTTACTAACTTTTTTCTTTAGAATTTTGTTCTCTACAACCAATTCCTTTCTGTCTAAAGCATTTCTAACGGTATTTAAGAGTCTGTTTAAATCCGGTGGTTTTGAAATATAATCAAATGCTCCTAACCGCATGGTATTTACAGCAGTATCCAAATCACCATGACCAGAAATCATAACTATAGGCGTTTCGGGCTTTATTTTTTTAATCGCCTCAAGTACTTCAACACCATCCATTTTTGGCATTTTTATATCACAAAGTACTAAATCAAAATCATCACTTTTTATTTTTTCTATACCTGCCAATCCGTCTTCTGCTTCATCAACGTTATACACTTCATTTTCTTCTGATAAAATTTTTACAAGCACACGCCTAATGGCAGCTTCATCTTCAATTACTAATATTTTCGACATAATTATATTTTAAATTTTAATCCCGTTCTTAAATAAAACGCATTAACATCGTCTAATTTAAAAACCTCATCTCTATCTTTATTACGTAATACATTATTTAATCTAAACGTGTACCCTGTATACATATAGGCCACTAAATGTTCTGTAAAACAATATTCGTACCCAAGTCCGCCAATAGCAACAGACAATGAAATATGATCAACATTTTGTCCATTTATTTGCGAAGGTTCTTGTAGGTGGGCTAAATATCCGTCCAAACCAATAAAAGCTTGCATATTATTTTTCTCATTAAAAATATATTTTATATTTGATTTTGGTACACCTGCGTTATAACTCCAGCTTTCATCAATCTCTCTATAATAGCTAATAAATGGTAACGGGAAAGGCAAACCAGTTGTGGCATTATATGTTAATCCTAAAATTAAACGGTGTGGACGTTTTAAAGTATCATCATCCCTTCTATCATTAATATAAAAAACACCTCCGTTAACAAAAAAATCGTCGCCAGTTATAGAATTGGTAAGTGTTGAAGCTATTCTAGGATTAATTTTAAAGCCCAAGCGCTTTTTTTTACTTAGTTTAAATGTGTACCCAAGGTTAAAATCTATAACATGTAACTTACTCAAATTAGAAGTATCAAATGGGTAATTATCCTCCAAATTGAGTAAAACACGATTGTATTCACCTCCAATGATTAAATAACTTTTATTTTTAAGCTCTATGGGATAATTTAAAAGTACTCTTAATCTAGTATATTGATCTTCCGATTTTGTTTTTGGAATAAACGAGTATTCCAAACGTGCTATATCAGTTAGTTGCGCGTTGGATGTTTGAAAAGTAAAGAATAAAAAACATATCAGTATATATTTAATTATTTTTTTTATCATTTTATACAGTTTAATTATAAATCTGGAATAACGTTATTTTCATTTAGTATGATTAATGCTAAAACAATTTAATTTAATTCATTTCGAGCTTAATTATGATTCTATTTTTTAGATTGGATAATGTGGATATCTCTTTGAGGAAAAGGGATAGTAACATTATTTTCCCTAAAAAGCTTGTCGATTTCAAAACGGATATCACTCTTTGGGAATTGCGCTTTAAAACTATCATTAATTGTAAAAACAATTTTAAAATCCAAAGAACTTTCGCCAAAATCCATAAACACTACTGTTGGCTCTGGCTCACTAAGCACATTAGGATGTGTGCTTGCCGCTTGAATTAAAAGTTTTTTAACCAGTTGTACATCACTACCATAAGCGACTCCTATGTTTACCGACTCCCGAGTTAGTGTTCCATTTTGTGTCCAATTATAAAGGCTGTTTTCCAAATATAAATGATTGGGGATAACCAGTACTTTATTGTCGATAGTTACTGCTCTTGTTGTTCTTAATTTAATTTCTTCAACACGGCCAACCTTACCATCAATCTCAATAATATCTCCTACGTGTACAGATTGATCGATTAAAATAAATATGCCTGATATAATATCCTGAAAAAGTGTTTGAAGCGCTAAACCAACACCTATTAATAACGCCGCCGAAGCTGCAAAAACGGCTGTAACATTAATGCCAATAGAATCGAAAACAACAAGTAATACAATTATGTATATAATCCATCTGGCAAAAGAAAAAACAGTAGTGAACTTTACTTTATCGTTATTGGGCATTTTTTTAGTAACAAGACGCCTTACCCATCTTAAAAAATATGTAGTTGCAATTAAAACCAAAATAACTAACAAAACATATTTTACTTTTAAAACAACATCATGCTCATCTGCTCCAGTTCCTGTTGTAAAATCCAATATCTTGAAATTAAGAAATTCCATGAATTTTTCCCAAATCGAGCTTTCTATAATAGCTTGTTCTACCTGGCTTACCGTATCTTCTAAATGATCTTTTACTTGCTCCTGCATGTTAATATTTAATCCATTTAATCAATTCTCTATATGTTGGTTTTTTACCATACATTAAAATACCGACTCGATATATTTTTGCCGCAAACCAAACTGTAAACATAAAAGACCCAACGAGTATTAATATTGATAATGCTTGTTGCCAAATTGGAACACCAAAAGGGATTCGCATAAGCATAACAACTGGCGAAGTTAATGGTATAAACGAAAACACTGTTGAGACCGTTCCATGTGGGTCTTCAATAACTGTAAATATACCAATATAAACGGCCAAAATTAGCGGCATAATAATTGGTAGCAAAAATTGCTGCGTATCTGTTTCATTATCAACAGCTGCACCAATGGCTGCATATAAAGAGCTATATAGTAAATAACCGCCAATAAAAAACAGAATAAATGCTATTATTAAATTGGCCAATGGTAAATTAAAAAAAGCTACAACAATATTTTGAACTTCAAAATTCGCTTCCGGATTTGCCATTGCCTGATTCAACATTTGTTGTTGTGGGGTTTGCATTTGTGCCAAATCAATTCCTAGTATTAGCGATACTACAGTCATTAAAACACCTACTAAAATTAACCAAATTACAAATTGGGTAATGCCAGCTAACGATGTGCCAATAATTTTACCAAGCATGAGTTGTACTGGTTTTACAGAGGAAATAATAACCTCTATAATCCGACTAGTTTTCTCTTCAATAACGCTTCGCATAATCATATTTCCATAAATAATTATGAACATGAACAACAAATACCCTGCTGCTCCACCAAAAACAAGTTTCACAACACTATCTACTTTCGATGTTTTTTCACCTTGAAAACTCTCTTGATTGATATTTATAGTAACTTTTGATGCTTCCAACTTCTCAATATCAATTTTTTCTTTAATTCTATTTTGAAGCGTTAATTCTGTTTGGATTTTGTTTTCTAAAGCTGAAATTAAAGTTATAGATGGCGATTCCTCTGAATAGAAAGTTATGTGTTTTAAGTCAATTTCACCTTCTGAAGCATCTCCAATATACAATAAACCATAACCGTTTATTTCTTTAACTAAGATTTTGGCATCCTCCAAAGACATATCTTCAAGTTTGTTATAAGAGGTATGGTCTGTATTTTCAAAAATATTCTTAATCAGTCCAGATTCGTCTAGAACAGATATAACACGTACTTTATCGCTATTCATTTCAGATAAATAAGCAACAACAGCAATAAGTGTTATGAAAATTAACGGACTTAAAAACGTCATGATAATAAACGATTTATTTTTAACCTTAGTTAAATATTCTCTTTTTATAATAAGTGGTAAGTGGTTCATTTTAATTACTGTTTACAGCTTGAATAAAAATATCGTTTACACTTGGTATTAATTCTACAAAATGAGACACGTCCCCCCTTGCTATTAAATAATTTAATAATTCATTTGGTTTTTCGTGTTGCTGGAGTTTAATGTTTAATTTCAATTCATCTTCCAAGGTTTTAAAATTCGCTTTTGAAACTTGGAACCTTTCATGTAATTCCTTTTCTAATACAGATTGATTATTGGCTTTTATACCAACCTCGTAAGTGTTTATTTTATATTGACGCTTTACATCTATCAATTTCCCATCCAATATTTTGTTCGATTTGTGGATTAAAGCAATATCATCACATAACTCCTCAACCGATTCCATTCTGTGCGTGGAAAAAATAACAGTCGCTCCATTTTCTCGTAATCGTAAAATTTCGTCCTTAATTAAATTGGCGTTTATAGGGTCGAAGCCCGAAAAGGGTTCATCAAAAATTAAAAGTTTAGGCTCGTGAAGAACAGTAACAATAAACTGGATCTTTTGAGCCATACCTTTTGATAGTTCTTGGATTTTTTTACCCCACCAATCGCCTATTTCTAAACGCTCAAACCAATATTTTAATCTTTTTTTAGCCTCCTCTTTACTTAAGCCTTTTAACTGCGCTAAGTAAACGGCCTGCTCTCCCACTTTCATAGATTTGTACAAACCACGCTCTTCAGGCAAGTAACCAATATCCCTAATATGTTTTTGACTCAATGCTTCACCATCTAAAATTACGGTCCCTGAATCTGGTATAGTAATTTGGTTCACGATACGAATCAATGTTGTTTTACCCGCACCGTTAGGACCTAATAAACCGAAAATACTACCTTTTGGTATGGATACCGATACGTCGTTTAAAGCTTTAAAATCTCCAAAATATTTGGAAACACGATTTACTTCAAGTACATTATTCATGCTGAATTTCTAATTATCTGTAATACCGTAAATATATTAAATGTTTAGCCTAGAGGCTTAATGCTTTTGGTAATAATTATGATTTAACAGCAATATTATTCGACTAAATAACAACGGCTGTTTTGCTTTTACAATAAAGGCTTAATTATAAAAAAATTTAAAACGCTAATTCTATATTACTCACTAAAAAAATACAGAGTTTTATGCATTAGGTTTTGAAAACTAATTAAGGAGATTCCAAACTAAATTCGAAACTTTTTTCAACTTAAAATTTTGAATGCACTTAAAAATAAGTTTAACTAAAAACAAAACCCACCCTTAAAGAATTAAGGATGGGAAAAAAATTGCTATGAAAAAGAAAAATTATCACTAAAATAAATTAGTGATATTCAAATATAGTTTTTTTTTCAATACTAATAACAAAACTATTACATTTCTTAATCAAAAAAATGAAAAAAATCCATCGAGAGATGGATTTTCAAGTATAATTATTTATCAATTTTTATGAGAACATATCTTTGACCTTTTCAAAAAATGATTTATCTGAACTTTCAGGTTTTGGCAAGAAATGCTCATCTTCCTGCATAGCTTCAAAGAAATCTTTCTGTTGCTTATTTAAAGTTTTTGGTGTCCAAACATTTACATGTACCAATAAATCGCCTTTACCGTAACCATTTATACTCGGAATTCCTTTTCCGCGTAAGCGTAAAATTTTACCAGATTGCACACCAGCATCTACCTTAATACGCACTTTACCTGTAACGGTATCAATTTCTTTTGAAGTACCTAAAACCGCATCAGGAAAACTTACATACAAATCGTAATGTAAATTATCACCTTCACGTTGTAGCTTATCGTGATCCGCTTCCTCAATAACAACGATTAAATCTCCAGAAATTCCATCTCCAGGAGCTTCGTTACCCTTTCCGGAAACTTTAAGCTGCATACCATCTACGACGCCTGCTGGTATTTTTATGGATACCGTTTCTTCTGCAACTTTTAAACCTTGAGCATCTGCATCACTTGGTTTTTTATCGATTATTTGTCCTGCGCCACCGCATACGTTGCAGGGTGCTGATGTTTGCATTCTACCTAAAATAGTATTTGCAATACGGGTTACTTGACCAGTTCCGTTACAGGTAGAACAGGTTTTATAAGTAGTTCCTGGTGCCTGAACTTTTCGTTTTACCTTAACTTTCTTTTCAACGCCTGTAGCAATTTCTTCCAAAGTCAATTTAACTCGAATACGCAGGTTACTTCCTTTAACACGACGTTGACTGCCGCCTCCGCCAAAACCAGAAAACCCGCCGCCTCCGCCACCGAATATATCTCCAAACTGGCTGAATATATCGTCCATATTCATACCACCTCCGCCGAAGCCACCTCCGCCTCCACCATTCTCGAAAGCTTGGTGTCCATATTGGTCGTAACGTGCTTTTTTATTGTCGTCGCTCAGTACTTCATAAGCTTCGGCTGCTTCTTTAAATTTAGCCTCTGCACCTTTATCATCAGGATTTTTATCAGGATGAAATTCGATTGCTTTCTTTCGGTAAGCCTTTTTAATTTCTGCCGTACTTGCGCCTTTACTTATTCCTAATATGTCGTAATAATCTCTTTTAGCCATCGCATCGCAACCCTTCCCATAGAGAAGGACTTTTTAATTAATATATTATTAAATCTTTTTTATTGCCCAATTACTACTTTTGGAAAACGGATTACTTTTTCCCCTAAAAGGTATCCTTTTTCAACTATGTCGATAATTTTACCTTTCATATCATCAGTAGGCGCTGGTATTTGAGTTATAGCTTCGTGATTGTCTGCATTAAAAACATCCCCTTTTTTAACCTCCATCAACTTTAAGCCTTTTTGTTCTAACGTTTTTATTAATTTTTGGTAAATTAACAATACACCTTTACGTAATTCCTCAGCTTCCTTGTCGTCTTCAATATGAGTTAATGCACGTTCAAAATCATCTAAAACCGGTAATAATGTTTTCATCACATCCTCACTAGCTGTTGAAAATAATTCTATACGCTCTTTTGCCGTGCGCCTCTTATAATTCTCGAATTCTGCAAACAGACGTAAAAACTTATCTTTTTCTTGCTTTATTTCAGCTTCAAGTTTTTCCTCTACGCTTTGCTCTTCCTCAACTTGCTCCTCAACCTCAACAGCTTCTGCTTGTGCAGCTTCTACTTGATCGTTATCTATATCGCTTTTATCTTTTTTACTCATAGTAAATTCAGTTTTTTCAATCTTAAATTTAAGTTGGCAAAAGTACTGCCAATATTATAAAAATGTCATAATGTCATTAAAATAATTTAATTTTTTTTTTAATCGCTAATGACTAATTTTACGTCTTTTAATTACTAACACTAAAATAATATAAAATGAAAAAGACATTTGCAAAAATTTTATTTATTACTGCTTTAACTGTTTCTTTTACAAGTTGTAAGGACAAGGCAAAAGAAGCTGAGACAACTGCGGCCGAAGCTGTTGAAAAAACAACAGATGCTGAAAGCTACACTGTAAACACAGATGCATCAGCTATAGAATGGAAAGGTTTTAAACCAACAGGATCACACAATGGCACAATTGGTATTGAGCGTGGTGTATTGAATATTACTAACGGAGAAGTCGTTGGAGGTTCTTTTATTATCGATATGAATTCTATAGTTGTATCTGATATTCCTGCGGCAGACGAAGGGAATGCAAAACTAGTTGGACATTTAAAAAATGCAGATTTTTTTGATGTTGAAAAATACCCAAGCGCAATCTTTACAATTACCGGATTAGAAGACACTGATGGAAAAACGATGCTTTCCGGAAATTTATCGCTTAAAGACACTAAAAATAACGTAACATTTCCAGTAACTATAAGCAACAATAGTGGCGTTGTTTCATTAACGAGTGAAACATTTACAATTGACAGAACAAAATGGAACGTTCAATACGGTTCCAAATCGATTTTTGATAATTTAGGTGATAAATTCATTAATGATGATATGGAATTAAAGGTTATGGTTACAGCGGCTAAGTCTTAATTATAAAAATTATTTTTAATTGAAAACCACTTTGAAAAATCAGAGTGGTTTTTTTTATTTGGATGGGATTTAATTTTGTTAAAATTCTTACCTACATAAATTTAAGAATTTATAAACACCTTTTTAGAAAATTTATATCCAAACAAATCCTTAAAAAATCAAACCAACAAATCCTTTAAGGCAGGCTCTAAATAATTATACTTAAAATTAAAACCTTTATCGGCAATTTTTTTTGAGCTCACACGCTGACTTTCAAATAATATAATATGCATGTCGCCCAATACCAATTTCATTAAAATCTTGGGAATGTTTGGCATAAACAATGGCTTTTTTAAAACACTTGCCGCCGTTTTTGTTAACTCGTTATTTGATACTGGATTTGGTGCAACTCCGTTATAAACTCCAGTTATATTATTTTCTAAAACAAATACAAATAGGTTTGCTAAGTCGTGAATATGAATCCACGATTGCCATTGCTTACCACTACCAAAAGCAGATCCTACTCCTAATTTTATTGGTTTTATTATTTCAGCCAATGCTCCGCCCTTATCCGATAAAACTAAACCTATTCTAATTTTTGATACTGTAATATCAAGTTCTGAAAACCCATCTACAGCTTTTTCCCATACGGAAACAACTTGCCCTAAAAAAGATGCGCTTATTTCATTATGAGATTGATCATAATAGTTAGTTAATGAATCCGGATAAATACCGATAGCACTTGCTGAAACTACTTGTTTTACGTTATGGTTAATGGCCTTCAACGTTTTAATCAATAATGCTGTGGTTTCTGTTCTACTGGAAATAATTGTTTTTTTGTAAGTAGACGTCCAACGTTTTGAAATAGTCGCTCCTGCTAAATTTAAAATAGCGTCTACGCCTGTGAAACATTCTGAATCGATTTTGTTCGCTTTCGGGTTCCAATAAAAACCTTTATAGCTTTCATCTTTTTCAATTTTGGATTTACTCGTGGTTAAGTAGTTGACCTTAATACCTTTTTTATGACAGACTTTTACGATTTCCTGACCAATTAGACCTGTTGCTCCTGTAATTAAAATGCGCATTTTATTTTTTTTTATTAAAGTTACGAAATGGAAAACTGGTTGACTAGAGTTTTATATAAGGTTTAACAGTCTGAGATAAATTGGGGTTTACAGCAAATGTAAATATTGTCGTATCAATGAAAATAGTTACTTATTTTAATTTATGCATGAGTTAAAAGCTGAGATTGAAACATAAAAGTTGTTTTTTCGAGTGGCTCATGTTAGTTTTTTTTTAGTAGCACGTAACATTTCACGTTTTCCTGGCGGACCTTGAAGTCTTTCGATCGAAAATCCGACGGTTTGCATAGCTCTTCGAACGCTCCCTTTTGCGCAGTAGGTTACCAAAATACCATTTGGTTTTAGAGCCCTGTACATAATTTCAAAGATTGCATGTGTCCATAATTCGGGTTGCACTCTAGCCCCAAAAGCATCAAAATATATAATATTGTGTACTCCAACATCCTTAATTTCCGAAAACAGTTGCTTTCTTTTTGTTAAATTAAACCCCTCTTTTATTTTAAGTGTTTTTTCCCATACTGTATTATGGAGGGTTTTGAAAAGTCCTGCTTTGTTTTCTGCTTTTAACGCTTTAGTGTAATTTAAGGCTTTTATTTCTGCTTCAGAAATGGGGTAGGCTTCAGCACCATTGTAATTGATATTTAGATTTAGCTTTTCGGCTTCCAATAGTGTTATAAAAGCATTTAATCCTGTACCGAAACCTATTTCTAAGATATGTATAGCTTCACCCTCTTTGAAATCGCATTTAAACAGGCTATTCTTTTCACAGAAGTGATGTAAACCGTGTTTAATAAATACATGGTTGGCTTCTTGTATGGCGCCGTGTTTTGAGTGATATTGCTCGTTCCATTCTGGTATGTGTATGGTTGACGATCCATCTGCGGTAATGATGACTTCGCGTTTCATGTTTATAAGTTTTAAATATTTAGAGAGTGCCTTTAAATTGCATGATTTATTCTGCGGATTTTTTCGCGTTAGGGATTAAAGTGGATAGCCCACAGTGACTTTTTGGGAGCGCGGACTTGGAACGAAAAGCCCGCCCCTTTTCGGGTAACGCCCAACCCTTTAAATTTTATTGTGCTACAAGAACGCCATCGGCCTCGAAAGAGTATATTCTTTTTGGCGTGTTAATATGCGCTATCGCATCGGCAGTTTTTCCAGCATCCTCGGCGTAATGGCGTTGCTCATCCACGGAAACTTCTTTAACGAAAGCTTTTCCGTTTACTATAAGGTTTTTTCCTTTAATATTTTTTGGCACAAAAAAAGCGTAGTCTTTAAACTTGACCATAACTTCGTTTTCATCATCCAAATTTAAACGCACCCAACAGCCTTTGGCCTGACAAACATTATTAACTACTGCAATTATTTTGGAGTTTACACTATCGCCAACTTTCATAGTTTTATAATGTGCGGCCATGGAGGTTCCAGCAATAGCATCATTTGCAATAATAGGTTTTCCGAACGAAGCGTATTCTATTTTTTTCTTTTCTACTGGCTTTTCTGGTGTTTTTTCAGTTTTATTCTTACAAGAATACAGCATCGAAATGCAGATAATTACTAGGGCAATAGACTTCATGTTATAATTATTTCGATTTTAAACGATTTATGTAAATATACCGCTTTTTTAAAAACGTTTTTCTTTAAATTTGTATTTACAATTTAACTAGACTTATGAAAACGATAATCAACGATATAGAGATTATACAGGCTAAAACCTCTAAAATCAACGACGTGGATTTTGATAATTTAAAATTTGGGCATGTTTTTTCTGATCACATGCTAGAATGCAATTATAAAGATGGCAAATGGGAGGTCCCTAAAGTAATACCTTACCAACCTATTGTTTTAAATCCTTCAGCTAAAATTTTCCATTATGGCCAATCTGTATTTGAGGGTATGAAAGCGTATAAAGATGCTGCTGAAAATGTCTGGTTATTTCGCCCTTTGGATAATTTTAAGCGTTTAAATATATCATCAAAACGATTAGCGATTCCTGAGCTTCCTGAAAATTATTTTATGGATGGGCTGAAAACGTTATTAAAAGTTGACAAGGATTGGATTCCTAAAAAAGATGGGAGTTCGCTCTACATAAGGCCGTTTGTTTTTGCTTCTGGAAATGGCTTTCATGCCTCGCCTGCAGATGCGTATAAATTTATTATCTGTACGGCGCCTTCTGGTGCTTATTTTGCTGGAGAAGTTCGTGTTTTAATTGAAGAAACGTATTCGCGTTCTGCAAATGGCGGTGTTGGTTTTGCTAAAGCTGGTGGTAATTATGCCGGACAGTTTTACCCAACGCAGTTAGCTATTGAAAAAGGTTACCAACAAGTAATTTGGACAGATGATAATACGCATGAGTTTATTGAAGAGGCTGGAGCGATGAATATTTTTATTCGTATTAATGATACTTTAATTACTGGGCCAACGAGCGATAGAATTCTTGATGGCATCACACGAAAAAGCATTATTGAGTTGGCTAGATCTGAAAACATACCTGTTGAAATTAGAAAAATAAGGGTAAGTGAAGTGGTAGAAGCTGCTAAAAAAGGCTCGTTAAAAGAAATTTTTGGCGCAGGGACTGCAGCGGTAATTTCGCCAATTTCTGGATTTGGACATCAAGGTGCTGATTATAATTTACCAAAAATCGATAAAAGTTATGCTAGCTACTTAAAGAAGCGTATTACTGATATACAAACCAATAAAGCTGAAGACCCATTTGGATGGCGTTATGCTGTTAAATAATAAATAGAGAAGCAAAATCCCTTCTCTATTTTATTTTATATAGTGTTTCTCTTCTAAATATTGATACGTAAAAATAATTACGAAATATTATCTAGGTCGAAAAATTTATTTATTCGTACTTATTAAAGAAATTTCTAAAAAGTATGAACAAAACATGAAAATAGAAAACAAAAAAAAGCCTCCAATTTCTTGGAAGCTTTATCTATTCTAGTGACCTCGACTGGATTCAAACCAGTAACCTCTTGAGCCGTAATCAAGTGCGCTATTCAGTTGCGCCACGAGGCCATAATATTTTTGTCACTTTCAGGTTGTAACCTCGACTGGAATCAAACCAGTAACCTTCCCGATCACAAATCGGTATGCTCTAAACAATTAAGTAAAGACGCCTTTTTTGTGGGTGCAAATATACATTTTTTATTAAAACACCACCAAAAAATTTCTTCCAATTTTTTTAATTATTACTTTTGAATATGACTTCTACCCTACTACAAGAAAAATTCAATCACATCTTAGATGATTCATTAATAAATGAAATTAAAAGTATCGGTAAAATAGTTAAATATCAAAAAGACGATATCATAATAGACATCAACCAACCCCTCAAATTCATCCCATTACTATTAGAAGGTAATATTAAAATCCTAAGAGAAGATTCAGACGGCAACGAACTCCTAATATATTTCCTAGAAGCTGGCGAAACCTGCACCATGTCACTAACTTGTTGCATGGGCACTACAAAAAGCAAAATCAGAGCCGTCGCCGAAAAAGATTCAACACTCATCATGATCCCCGTTCAAAACATGCAAAAATGGTTTCACAGTAATGAAAGTTGGCGAAATTTCATACTAGAAAGTTACCAATCCCGTTTCGACGAAATGCTTGAAGCCATAGACAACCTCGCTTTCATGAACATGGACGCGCGCCTCCACAAATACCTCATCAACAAAACAAAACTCCACGCCTCAAAAACCATCATCGTCAAACACCTTGACATTGCCGAAGATCTCAACACATCACGCGTCGTCATCTCCAGACTCCTAAAACAGCTCGAAAACGAAAGCAAAATCAAACTCAGCCGAAACAAAATAGAAGTCCTTTAAATAATTTGGGCGCTACCCAAGGGTCGGGCTTTCCGCTGCAAGTCCTCGCACCTCCTACCGTCGGGCTGTGGGCTTTCCACTTCAATCCCTAGCGCAACCATCCGCCAAGGTTTTATATAATTTTCTTATTCATTATTTTCTACTAAGTAACATTTATCACAATCACTTAAACACAATGCATGTAAATTTGCAACAAAATTCACAACTATGGAACATATTTTAAACCCTTGGCCTTGGTATATTTCGGGCCCATTAATAGCCTTGGTCATGGCACTTCTACTCTACTTGGGCAAAACCTTTGGCATGTCATCAAACCTACGTACCATGTGCACGATAGCAGGAGCAGGTAAATTCGTAGACTTTTTTAATTTCAAATGGAAAGACCAACTTTGGAACTTAACAGTAGTCTTAGGAGCCATCATTGGTGGGTTTATAGCCGTTCAATATTTATCAAACAATAAAGGATCAGATTTAAATCCAATAACAATTAATGAGCTTCAAAATATGGGCTTCAAAAACCCAGGAGCAACCTTAGTGCCAAACGAAATGTATAGCTTAGATGCACTAGCAAACCCAAAAGCATTAGCGCTTTTAGTTATTGGAGGTTTATTAGTTGGTTTTGGCACACGTTACGCAGGTGGTTGTACCTCAGGACATGCCATCACAGGCTTAAGTAGTTTACAAAAACCATCATTAATAGCAGTTATCGGTTTTTTCATTGGCGGACTTGTCATGGCTAATTTTATTCTACCTCTAATTTTTTAAGTATATGAAAGCATTAAAATTCTTATTAGTAGGTATATTTTTCGGTATTGTGCTAGTAAAATCCGAAGCCGTTTCATGGTATCGCATTTACGAAATGTTCAGGTTTCAATCCTTCCACATGTATGGCATTATAGGAACTGCCATAGCATCAGGCATCATTTTTTTACAACTCTCCAAAAAAGGAATCATTAAAAGTATAAAAGGCGCAGATATTTTTGTTCCAAAAAAAGAAAACGGATTTATCAGATATATTATTGGCGGCACTATTTTCGGATTGGGGTGGGCACTTATTGGAGCCTGTCCAGGGCCTATGTATATTCTTTTAGGCACAGGAGTTTGGAGCATGCTCATTGTTATTGCAGCAGCCATTTTAGGAACATTTATTTACGGACTTTTAAAACACAAATTGCCTCACTAAATGGATACCACCAAAATTTTAGGATATATCGGAGCACTAATCGTTGGGTTGGTTTTAGGGCTTATAGGTGGTGGTGGTTCCATACTTACGGTGCCTCTTTTGGTATACCTTTTAGGCTATAATCCTATTGTTGCAACAGCGTATTCACTTTTTGTAGTAGGCACAACATCTATGGTAGGAACCTATCAAAAGTACAAAAAAGGTTTAGTAGATTTTAAAACAGGACTAGCATTTTCTTTTCCATCCTTTCTTGCTGTATATTTTTCACGAAGGTATTTAGTTCCAGGGATTCCAGAGACCTTGTTTTCAACTAAAGATTTTGAACTTTCAAAGGGTACAGGAATCATGATATTTTTTGCAATCATTATGCTTCTGGCATCTTATTCAATGATTAAAAAAAGCAAAAACAAAAATACCTTATCAAAACCCCAACCTTATTATAAAACTTTTATTCAAGGTTTAGTTATTGGTACAACAACAGGAATAATAGGTGCTGGAGGTGGGTTTTTGTATGTTCCAGCTTTAGTACTTTGGGCAAATATCCCAATGAAAAAAGCCGTAGGTACTTCTCTCATTATCGTAACTATAAACTCTTTAATTGGATTTACCGGAGATTTACAAACACTAGAAATAGAATGGGTTTTCCTATTAACATTTACTTTAATTTCAATCATAGGCATTCTTTTTGGTGGATTTCTATCAAAGTTTATAAATGGCGAAAAACTAAAAAAAAGTTTTGGTTTTTTTATTTTTATAATGGCTTTTTATATTATTTATAAAGAGTTAAAATAGTTTTAAATAGTTAATTTACACAGGTTTCCGACTTTACGGAAATACAAAATAGTTTTAAAAATGCGAATAGAACAAATTTATACTGGTTGTTTAGCTCAAGGCGCTTATTATATAGAGTCAAATGGCGAGGTTGCCATTATTGACCCTTTGCGAGAAACTCAGCAATACGTCGATAAAGCAACAAAAGAAAATGCTAAAATAAAATATATATTTGAAACCCATTTTCATGCCGATTTTGTTTCTGGTCATATTGACTTAGCAAAAAAAACTGGTGCTAAAATTATTTTTGGCCCAGGCGCAGAAACAGCATATGATATATATTCAGCAAAGGATAATGAAGTATTTAAATTAGGAAGTGTAACTATAAAAGTATTGCATACACCAGGACATACATTAGAATCTTCAACCTTTCTTTTAATTGATAAGAAAGGAAAAGAACACGCAATATTCTCAGGAGACACCCTGTTTTTAGGCGATGTGGGAAGACCAGATTTAGCACTTAAATCTGACTTAACAAAAGAAGATTTGGCAAGTATGCTATTTAATTCTTTACGGAACAAAATCATGCCTTTACCAGATGATGTTATTGTTTATCCAGCCCACGGTGCAGGTTCCGCCTGTGGTAAAAATTTAAGTACGGAAACCGTAGGTGTTTTGGGTGAGCAGAAAAAAACGAACTATGCTTTAAGAGCGGATATGACAAAACAAGAATTCATAAAAGAAGTTTTAGATGGTATTGCACCACCGCCACAATATTTTTCAAAAAATGCGATGATGAATAAATCGGGTTATGATGCTTTTGAAAATGTATTAAAAAAAGGTGATACTCCATTACCTCCTAAGGTATTTGAAACTACTGCAAATCATGAAGATGCTTTGGTCCTAGATGTTCGATCTGAAAAAAAGTTTGTTGAAGGTCACATCCCAAACTCTATATTTATAGGTTTAAATGGCGGGTTTGCACCCTGGGTCGGCGCTTTAATAACCGATTTAAAACAACCTATCCTTTTGGTAACTCCTGACGGAAAAGAAGAAGAAACCGTTACAAGGTTATCTCGTGTGGGTTATGATAACACATTAGGATATTTAGATGGCGGTATCGAAGCTTGGAAAAAAGCGGATAAAGACCTTGAAACTATTGATTCAATTTCTATAGATGAATTTTCAGAGGACTTTAAAAACAAAACAGTAAACGTGTTGGATGTTAGAAAAGATGACGAATATAAATCTGAGCATTTAAAAGGTAATCAAATACAGCATTTTGCATTAGATTACATTAACGACAATATGAATGCTATTGATAAAAACAAAACCTATTATCTACATTGTGCTGGAGGTTACCGTTCGGTTATTGCAGCATCCATTCTAAAAGCTCGTGGCTTTAATAATTTAATTGATATTGCTGGTGGTTTTAGTGCAATAAAAAATAGTGATTTGCCAATAACAGATTTTGTTTGCCCTACAACACTTTAAAAAATAATAACGCATCTAAAATTGCGACTAACTTTATTTTGGACAAAAAAAATTTCAGAAGTATGGTAAACATTAACCAATGCATTATGAAAAGAATTCACAATGCTTTAATTCAAAGTATTTATTTTCATTTCGTAAAAATGTTTATATTTTAGAGTTAAGTAGGTTTCAGAATAAACCCTAATTTTTATTACGGCATATTAAGACTCTAAATCAACAACCACGCCTTCCCATTCCAACATACCACCTTCAAGATTGTAAGCATTTTCAAAACCTAGTTGTTCCATAATTTGGCAGGCTTGCCCACTTCTATTGCCTGATCGGCAATACACATAATAATTTTTACTTTTATCTAGATCTTCAATAGCGTTTATAAATTCTTGGCCTTTGTAGATATCCAAATGAACGGCATTGGGTATAATACCATTTGCCACCTCAGCGTCTGTTCTAACATCCAATACAACGGCATTATCATCATTTGCAAGTTGTTCTGTCCACGCGTCTTGTGTTAAATCTTCCATGTTTTTTTTAAAATTATATATACTACAAAATTAATACATCTAAAACTACAGACGAAAAAAAACTTGAAGTATTACATTTTCATATTCTACCAAACAAAAATCTTGCCCTTTTCTAAACTTTAATGGAACATCCTATCGCTTTTGTTTCTTTTTGCTCAACTTCTTCTCCCATCAATAGCGCATCAACAGCATTTTCAACATATTTAACTTTAACCGCAGATGCATCACTATGGTTATCATCAATAGCGCCAATATATTTTACGATATTCCCTTTTTCAGTCTTTTCCAAGATATAAATGTGAGGTGTTTTCTTTGCTCCAAATTTAGGATACACCTTTTGGTCTTTATCCATTAAATAAGGGAAAGTAAAGCCTTTTTCCTCTGCTCTCTTTTTCATTTCCGGTAAAGCATCCCCAGGTTTAACAGCCGTATTATTTGGCATAATCGCAATTACAGGATAGCCTTTGGCTTCATACTTTTCATTTAAAGCCTGAATTCTATCTTCATACATAACGGCAAATGGACAGGTGTTGCAAGTAAAGGTTATAATAAAGCCTTTTGCATCCTTATAATCTGCCATAGACACCATATTTCCATCGGTATTTTCCAAAGAAAAATCTTTAGCAACATCGCCAACTTTATAACCGTGTCCGTGTGTTATCTTCTTTAACGTAAAGGCACTAATCATAATAAGTATTAGAACTGCCGAGGTTATTTTTAATAATTTTTTCATAATTTATTTTTGGAATTAAAATTGTTCAACTTCTTTTTCTAGTTCTTCATAAGTGAATGAGCGCTCATAAAACGTTCTATGCTCATTCTTATAGATAATGGTCGCCGGAATGGACCCAGACCATGATTCATCCACTTTAGGAATCCAAGTATTCATAGCTGGGTCATTCAGCACAATGACTTTTGATTGCAATCCGTTTTCTTTAATAAAAGGCTTCAACTTCTTTTCATATAAATGAGGAAAATCCAAACTAACAAGAATAACTTCTATATTTTTATCTCTATATGCTTCGTTCAACGCTTCAAAATAAGGCAATTCCTTTACACAAGGCGCACACCATGTGGCCCAAAAATTAATCACATATATTTTATTATCCTTCAGGTTTAGGAACGTTTCAAAACCTGCAAAATCATAAATATCAAGTGTTATACCTGTTGTGGTTATAGTCTTTTCAGCAACAGCTTCAGTAACTTCTACAATATCTTCAGCAATACTCTTATTTTTCTTGCAACTTACCATTAAAAGAATAACAACAATTAACACATTTAGTTTCATAACTATAAAATTAATTAATACTTTTTTGCTTTTCTTTCAGTTTAACAAACTTTTATGTAAAAAATGTTTTAAAGTTTTGCCTAATACTTTTATCATCTTTATATTTGAACCAGTTAAAAACTAAAAATGAATACAAATTTAAACAATACTTGGTGGTGGTGCTTTCGAAATTAAAACTCGTGAAGTAAAATCCTAGTATATTTAAAATTCAAAATATCCAAAAGGCTTGTCATTCACGACAAGCCTTTTTTTTTAAAGTAATTGTCATTTCCGCAAAAGCGGAAACCCAAAAACAAATGAAAAAATTCAGTCTTTATACACATCACAAGCGCATACTTACAGATACCATAACACCTGTTACCGTATATTATAAAATACGCGACAAATACCCCAATAGTATTTTGTTGGAGAGTGGCGATTATCATAGAAGTCATAAAAACTTCTCATACATTTGCTTCAACTCTATTGCAACAATAAAAGTTGAAAACGAAATCATTTCTGAAACCTTTCCCGATGATAGCTCTGCAGAACTAAAAATTACAAAAGATGTAAATGTTGCAGATGAAATCCATAAATTCACTAAAAAATTCGATACAAAAACCGACGAAGATTTTAAGTTCATAAACAATGGTATTTTTGGGTATACCGCTTATGATGCTGTTCGCTATTTTGAGGATGTTCAAATTACCAAAAAAGACAATTCTGTAACTATCCCAGATATCTATTATGCTGTATATAAAAACATAATAGCCATAAATCATTTTAAAAATGAAGCTTATATTTTTGCGCATTGCTATGAGGACACGGAAAATAACATTGACGACATAGACAAATTGATAAACGTTCAAAATTTTGCATCTTACAATTTTCAATCAAAAGACGCCATTAAATCCAACCTTACGGATAGTGAGTTTAAAGAACAAGTGGAAATTGCTAGAAAACATTGCCAACGTGGCGATGTATTTCAACTCGTGTTATCAAGACGTTTTTCGCAAAAATTTACGGGCGACGATTTTAATGTTTACCGCGCTTTAAGAAGTATTAACCCATCACCTTACCTATTCTATTTTGATTATGGAGATTTTAAAATCTTTGGAAGTTCCCCAGAAGCGCAACTTATTGTAGATGATGGACTGGCCGAAATACATCCTATTGCTGGTACTTTTAAGCGTACTGGCGATGAAGATAAAGATGAAATTTTAGCAGAACAGTTGAAGCACGACGATAAAGAAAATGCCGAACACGTCATGCTGGTTGATTTGGCCAGAAACGATTTAAGTCGCCATGGTAGTAGTGTAAAAGTAGTAACCTATCGTGAAGTTCAGTTTTTCTCGCACGTTATCCATTTAGTGAGTAAAGTTACAGGTCAAAAACACAAAAATACCTCAACCATGCAAGTGGTGGCCGACACCTTTCCTGCAGGAACGCTTAGTGGCGCACCAAAACATAGAGCCATGCAACTTATTGAAGATTACGAAAAAACAAGTCGTGGTTATTATGGTGGCGCCATTGGTTTTATGGATTTTGAAGGCAACTTTAATCACGCTATTATGATACGTACGTTTTTGAGTAAAGATTACAAATTAAATTGGCAAGCAGGCGCAGGATTGGTGTCAAAATCTAATCAAGAAAACGAATTACAAGAAGTTTATAATAAATTAGGCGCATTAACTAAAGCTATTAAACTAGCAGAAGATATTTAAAAAAACCCAACTAAAACTCTTAACCAATAAATATAAGATGCTCTGAGCGAAAATAATGGGAAATAGATAAGGTAAAATAAAAATATAAGACAAACAGTTTCTTCCCTTTGGAAGGATTAAGATGGGTTTATTATGAAAAAAGTATTAGTTATAGATAATTATGACAGTTTCACATACAATTTAGTACATTATTTAGAAGACTTAAATTGCGATGTAACAGTTGTAAGAAACGATAAATTAGCTTTAGAAGATGTGCAACCTTTTGATAAAATTGTATTATCTCCTGGCCCTGGAATTCCAGATGAAGCAGGTTTGCTAAAAGCTATTATTAAAAAGTACGCGCCTACAAAAAGTATTCTAGGCGTGTGTTTAGGTCAACAAGCCATTGGCGAAGTTTTTGGAGGCTCACTAATCAATTTAGAAGATGTTTACCATGGTGTTGCTACAAACATAACCCTAAGTGTTGATGATGAATATATTTTCAAAGATTTAGAAAAAAACATCGAAGTTGGGCGTTACCATTCATGGGTTGTCAATCCAGAATTACCAGAATCTTTAGAAGCCACATCTTTTGATGCTAACGGACAAGTCATGTCCTTAAGACATAAAATATATGATGTAAGAGGCGTACAATACCATCCAGAATCAGTTTTAACACCAGATGGAAAAAAGATATTGGAGAATTGGGTAAATAACTAGTCGCAGTATTCAGTAACAGTAAGCAGTACTTACTCAATTGAAAAAAGTATAATTAAAAATAGATTTCTGCCTTTGCAGGAATGACAAAAATGAAAAACATTTTAAACAGACTTATAAATCACGAAACCATCTCAACCGAAGAGGCAAAACAGGTTATTGTCAACATATCAAACGATATGTATAACCCTAGTCAAATCACTTGCTTCCTATCTGTTTTCATGATGCGAAGTATTACCATACAAGAATTAAAAGGTTTTAGAGATGCCCTTTTGGAACTTTGCTTACCCATAAACCTCAGCGACTTTAATGCTGTGGATATTGTTGGTACCGGAGGCGATGGTAAAAACACCTTCAACATCTCTACGTTATCGGCTTTTATTACCGCAGGAGCAGGCGTTAACGTTTCCAAACATGGTAATTATGGTGTGTCATCAACTTCTGGTTCTTCCAATGTAATGGAATATTTAGGTGTAAAATTTTCCAATGACGAAGATTTTTTAAAGACTTGCATTGATAAAGCAGGAATTTGCATTTTGCACGCACCACTGTTTCATCCGGCCATGAAAAATGTTGCTCCAATTCGCAGAGAATTAGGTGTAAAAACCTTTTTCAACATGCTAGGCCCTTTGGTTAATCCATCATTTCCAAAAAACCAAATGTTAGGTGTTTTCAGTTTAGAACTTTTACGACTGTATAGTTTTATATATCAAAACACAAATACGAATTATAATATTGTTTACGCTTTAGATGGTTATGATGAGATTTCGCTAACTGGTAAAGCAAAAATCATCTCCAATCATACTGAAAAATTAATTTCTCCAGAAGATTTAGGAGTTTCTAAAATTAAACAAGACGCTATTTTTGGAGGAGACTCGGTTAAAGATGCCGCGAACATATTTGTTGATATTATTAGCGGAAAAGGAACTGAAGCCCAAAACAATGTGGTTTGTGCCAATGCAGGTTTGGCTATTGCAACCACTAAGCAAATTTCGCATCAAGAAGGATTTGAAATCGCAAAAGAATCTCTATTTTCAGGAAAGGCAAAAGCGAGTTTAGATAAATTGATTGAGTTGAGTAAATAAAAAAAGTCCACAGTTGGCAGTATTCAGTTCGCAGTTTGCTTACTGAAGACTAGAGACAGAAGAAAGAAAACATGAATATATTAGATAAAATAGTAATTGATAAACGTAAGGAGGTTGAACTTAGAAAAAGTTTAATTCCAATGTCTCAATTAGAACAATCTATTCTATTTGAAAGAACTACCGTTTCACTTGCAAATAACTTACGAAATAGTAAATCAGGAGTTATAGCAGAACACAAACGACGTTCGCCATCAAAATCGGTTATTAATAACGCATTAAACGTTCAAGACGTAGCAAAAGGATACGAAGATGCAGGTGTTTGCGGGATGTCTGTTTTAACTGATGGCAAATATTTTGGAGGGTCTTTAGATGATTTATTAACAGCAAGAGCAAGTTGCAACTTACCTTTATTAAGAAAAGAATTTATTATTGATGAATACCAAATGCTTGAAGCAAAAGCTTATGGCGCTGATGTTATTCTTTTAATTGCAGCAATCCTATCCAGAGATGAAATAAAACAATTTTCAGAATTAGCAAAAAGCCTAAATCTAGATGTGCTTTTAGAAGTTCATAATGAAGAAGAGTTGCACAAATCGATTATGCCTAGTTTAGATATGCTAGGTGTTAACAACCGAAACTTAAAAACCTTTGAAGTAAGTTTAGATACCAGTAAGAATTTAAGCGACCTAATTCCAAAAGACTTCGTAAAAGTATCTGAAAGTGGTATAAGTAATATTGAAGCCATTAAAGAATTACAACCTTATGGCTATCAAGGGTTTTTAATTGGAGAAAATTTTATGAAAACGGAGAATCCAGGTAAAAGTGCAACGGAGTTTATAAACCTCCTCTAACTCTTCCACAGGAGGAGAACACGCATATGAATAAAAAAGAATCACATATCACACAATCCATTCCCTCCCCTTCGGGGAGGGCTAAGGAGGAGCTGCAGTCTAAGAAGAGGCTTTTCCTTAAAGTTTGCGGTATGAAATATCAAGACAATATTAAGCAAGTTGCAGCATTGCAACCTGACTATCTTGGTTTTATTTTTTACAAAAAATCTGCTCGAAACTTTGATGCCTCTCAAATACCAAAAATATCGAGTAGTATAAAAAAAACAGGGGTTTTTGTGGATGCTAGTTTAGATTTTGTTCTAGAAAAGATTAGTAAATACAATTTACATGCGGTTCAATTACATGGTAAAGAATCTCCTCAATACTGCAAACAACTTCAAAATAAAAACATAGAAATCATCAAAGTATTTTCAATTAAAAATGCATTTGATTTTAGTGTATTAAAACCTTATGAAGATGTTTGTGATTTCTTTCTTTTCGATACTAAAGGCAAACACCCAGGAGGAAATGGCTACACATTTGATTGGAATGTTTTAAATAACTACCCATCAACTAAACCATTTTTTTTAAGTGGTGGTCTAGGATTATACGAAGTTGAAAACATAAATGAATTTGTAAATAGCAAAGCGTCAAAATATTGCTACGCACTAGATGTAAATAGTAAATTTGAGATTGAACCTGGATTAAAAAATATTGACGATTTAAAAGCATTCAAAAAAATTCCTGCTTTACTGAACCAAGTTCAGTACAGGTCGCAGGAAATGACAAAAAATAAAAAAGAACTTGTTATGAATTATAACGTAAACGAAAAAGGATACTACGGCGAGTTTGGAGGCGCATTTATTCCAGAAATGCTATATCCAAATGTAGAGGAATTGCGCCAAAATTATTTAAAAATCATGGCTGAACCTGATTTTAAAAAAGAATTTAACCAACTGCTTAAAGATTATGTTGGCCGCCCTTCTCCCCTATATTTTGCTAAACGCCTTTCGGAAAAATACAATACGAAAATATATTTAAAACGCGAGGATTTAAACCATACCGGTGCACATAAAATCAATAATACTATTGGTCAGATTTTAATGGCGCAACGTCTTGGTAAAACCAGAATTATTGCCGAAACCGGTGCTGGTCAACATGGTGTAGCAACGGCTACTGTTTGTGCTTTAATGGGTCTGGAGTGTATCGTGTATATGGGCGAGATTGACATTGCAAGACAAGCACCAAACGTTGCCAGAATGAAAATGCTTGGCGCAAAGGTGGTGCCTGCATTATCTGGAAGTCGCACTTTAAAGGATGCCACCAATGAAGCGATTAGAGATTGGATCAACAACCCTGTTGACACGCACTACATTATTGGTTCTGCTATTGGCCCACATCCTTATCCAGATATGGTTACCCGCTTTCAATCTGTAATTTCAGAGGAAATGAAATGGCAACTTAAGGAACAAACAGGTCATGAAAACCCAAACTATATTGTGGCTTGTATTGGTGGTGGCAGTAACGCTGCCGGAACTTATTACCATTACTTACATAATCCTGATGTTGGTATTATTGCAGTTGAAGCTGCAGGTTTGGGAATAGATTCTGGAGAAAGCGCGGCAACGTCCGTACTTGGAAAAGAAGGTATCATTCACGGTTGTAAAACCTTGTTGATGCAAACTAAGGACGGACAAATTACAGAGCCATATTCCATATCTGCCGGATTGGATTATCCTGGTGTTGGCCCGATGCATGCCCATTTATCTAAAACGGAACGCGCCGAATTTATGTCTATTACAGATAGTGACGCTATGGATGCTGGATTAGAACTATCAAAACTAGAAGGAATTATTCCCGCTATTGAAACATCGCATGCCCTGGCAATTTTCAAACAAAGAAGGTTTAAACCTGATGATGTTGTAGTTGTAAGTTTATCTGGTCGTGGTGATAAGGATTTAAAAAATTATATTGATTATTTCAAAATATAAATTGAAGACGTCACTAAAACGTTAGGGATTGAACGGCATGTTTGAGCTCCCCGACCTTAGGAGGGAGCGAGTAGTGAAAGCCCGACCCTTGTGGTAACGCCCAAATTAAAAAACAAAAAAATGAATCGTATTCAAACGAAACTTAAGGAAGACAAAAAGTTATTGTCTATATATTTTACAGCTGGCTATCCGAATATTAACGATACCGCTTCAATCATTCAAAACTTGGAAAAAAATGGCGTTGATATGATAGAAATTGGGTTGCCGTTTAGTGATCCTTTAGCCGATGGACCAACCATTCAAGATAGTTCTACAAAGGCTTTGAAAAATGGCATGACGACGGAGGTGCTTTTTGACCAGTTGAAAGACATAAGAAAAACCGTTAATATTCCTTTGATTATTATGGGCTATTTTAACCCAATGTTCCAATATGGTGTTGAGGCTTTCTGTAAAAAATGTCAGGAATTAGGAATTGATGGATTAATTATTCCAGATTTACCAGTTGATGTTTATCATGATGAATACCAAGCTATTTTTGAAAAATATGGGCTCATCAATGTGTTTTTAATTACACCACAAACCACTGATGAGCGTATTCGATATATCGATTCTATTTCAAATGGATTTATATATATGGTAAGTAGCGCGAGTACTACTGGTGCGCAATCTGGTTTTGGAAGTGAACAGACTGCATACTTTGAACGTATTGGTAAAATGAACTTAAAAAACCAACAAATTATAGGCTTTGGAATTAGTAATCATGACACGTTCACGCAAGCTACTGAATATGCTAAAGGTGCTATTATAGGGAGTGCTTTTGTAAAGCATGTAACTAAAAAAGGAGTTGAGAATATTGATGGATTTGTAAAATCAATATTAAAATAATGCCACTGAATATTGTTTTAATAGAACCGGAAATTCCGAATAACACAGGAAATATAGGACGTTTAGCGCTAGCCTCAGGTTCAAGCCTACATTTGGTTAAACCTTTTGGTTTTGAAATAAGCGACGCGCGCTTAAAACGGGCTGGTTTGGACTATTGGCAACACCTTTCTGTAACGTATTATGACAATATTAATGACTTTTTTAAAGTTAATAGCTCCAAAACAATGGCCTTCCTATCTAGCCACGGCTCGAAAAACCATTGGGATATTCCTTTTGAAGACGGTATGTTTTTAATTTTTGGAAAAGAATCTGTAGGGCTTCCCAAAAATGTCACAGAATTGTATAACAACAAACTTTACAAAATCCCGTTGTATAGCGACCACGTGAGAAGTTTAAATCTGGCGAACGCTGTAAGTATTGTTGTTTATGAAGGTTTAAAGAATATTTAATTTTTATTGGGATTTTTTAAACTTTTTAAGCCATTACTTTTATACTACATTTACTAAAAAAACTTTTTAAGTTATGAAATATCATATCGTAATTAATAGTGTAAAAACCGTAGATGAATTAAAGGACGCTTGGACTCATGATGATGTGATTCAATTACTTGATCGTTTAGATTTTCCTGATACTGCAAATTCAAACCCTGAAGAATTAAGAGATTTGCTTTTTATGGCTATTTCAGATTTTGAGCCTCCGGAAGCTGCTGCTATCGTATTAAATTACAAATTTTCAGAGCGATTAAGTGAGAATCAAATTGAACAAATTTCTCATGAGATGTTATTAGATAAAATTTCTGAAGAATATGCAGATATCTCATTTCATTATGAGATGTTTAATATTAATCAATTGCTACACAAAGCTTATAATGGTACATTCCCGAGTGCTAAAGCGACTGTAATTGAATTTGAAATGACACCAAACAAAGATGTTTCAAAAGAAGTTGTTTTGAAAGCGCTAAGTGTATCGCTCGCTAACAGTAACGTTATTAAACGTTTATTTGATGAGCAACTTGATGGCAAAGAAGCATTTGATGAAGCTGAACATATTCTTTGGAGTTTGAAAGCTACTACTGAAAATGCTTATGTTTTAACAACCTCTGAATATTGGATAAGTAGAGATGAGTTTATCGAGGCTGAATTTGATGCAAAAGTTACTGACTTTGAACCTGATGATGAGTAATAAATCACCTTTTATTCTTCAACATATTTAAGTACATATTCTCAACCTTTGTTCTTGCCCAAGGCATTCTGCGCAAAAACCTTAAACTTGACTTGACTGAGGGATTGTCTGTAAAACATTTAATTTTTACAACAGTTCCCATATATTCCCAACCATAATGTGTAACCAAATCGTTAATGATTTGCTCTAACTTTATGCCGTGCAAGGGATTGTTGGGCTGTGTGTTTGTTGACATCTTTTAATTTATTATAAACTTGGATCTAGCGGATAAGTGCGTTAGGGATTGCAGTGGAAAACCCACAGCGACCTTTTGGGAGCGCGGACTTGAAATGTAAAGCCCAACCCTTGAGGTAACGCCCAAATTATATTTGTACTAAACGCTTTATTTTTGTTGCTTTTTCAAAATGGTTGAGCTTGTGCGTTTTAATCCACCATGTGGCAGCTTCCATCAACAATTCTGGGTTGTCATTTTTATTTTTGAAAAATGCATAAAAAGACACACCAACGCTTTCGCCTTTTGCTGCGATTTTTTTATCGCAAACTTCATTGATTTTATCCTTTAGAATTTGTTCCATAGTTACTGAAGCTTAGTTTCGTCTGTCGCTATTACGATTGGGCCGTCTAGATGTATTACCGCTTTTTGAGCTTTTGTTGGCATTGCTTGAGTTTCTAGAATTTCTATTGGAGTTTCTATGGTTACGGTTTCTACCTTGACCTTGTTTTATGGGCGCTGTTGATGCGTTTGGGTCGGGCTCAAAACCTTCAATAACCGCTACAGGAAGTTTCATTTCAATCAGTTTTTCAATCCCTTTTAAAAAAGACGTTTCATCTGCACTTACTAGAGATAAGGCTTGACCGCTGGCTCCCGCTCTACCCGTTCTGCCGATTCTATGTACATAATCTTCAGAAATATTGGGCAGTTCAAAATTAATCACGTGCGGTAATAATGGAATATCCAAACCTCTTGCGGCAATATCTGTCGCTACCAACACACGTACTCGCCCACTTTTAAAACCCGCTAGGGCTTTTGTTCTGGCACCTTGACTTTTATTGCCATGAATGGCTGCTGCCGTGATATTGGACTTAATCATTTTTTCACAAAGCTTGTTTGCGCCGTGTTTGGTTCTGGTAAACACTAGAACTTGTTTCCAATGGCCTTCGGAAATGAGTTTTATAATCAAACCTGTTTTTTTAGCTTTTGCAACACGATATACTTGCTGACTGATAGCCTCTACCGTTGTATTTTCCGGAGTGGCTTCAACGTGTACGGGATTGTTTAAAATACCGTGTGCTAATTTCTTTATATCTTTTGAAAAGGTTGCCGAAAACATCAAGTTTTGACGCTTTGCGGGCATGGAATTAATTACTTTTTGAATATCTCTTAAAAAACCCATATCGAGCATTCTATCTGCTTCATCCAATACAAAAATCTCAATACGTTTAAGGGATAATAAACCTTGATTTTGCAAATCCAATAAACGCCCTGGTGTGGCTACTAAAATATCAACACCTTGACGAATGGTTGCCACTTGTGGTTTTTGATTAACGCCTCCAAATATAACGGCACTTTTTAAACTCAAAAACTCACTATACTCTCTAACATTGGCGTAAACTTGTGCGGCCAACTCACGTGTTGGTGTTAAAATTAAAGCACGAACAGGTCTAAACTTTTCTTTCGGATTTTCAGAAAGAATATGTAAAAGCGGTAATGTAAAACCTGCCGTTTTCCCTGTTCCTGTTTGTGCCGATGCCAAAACATCTTTACCTTGTAACACTGGAGGGATGGCTTTTTGTTGGATTGGACTTGGGGTTGTGTATCCTTTTTTGCTAACTGCTTTTAGCAAGGCTTCGGATAAGCCTAAAGATTGAAATGACATATAGTAGTTTTATGAAGTTCCATTATGGACGTTTGAGATAATAAAACATAATGCATTTTATCTCCTTCTTATTATTATTAATTTGCAAAGGTACAGTTAATTTTAGGATTGTAGTTTATACTATTATATTTGTCCAGAAAAATGACGTGCTTTATTTAACTTAGAGTATAAGTATCAAAACGATTTATTATTTATGTACATGAACACAAAATAACATTATTGTAAAGTAGTAATTATTGAAATGATAGCAAAAATGAAAGTTAGTTCTTGGAATGACGGAAAAAAAACCTGAATGGAACTGGTTATAGAATTCGAGTTGGCAAAAAGGGAAGAGCATTTTTTAATGAAAATGTTTCTGAAATAAAACTATCCATTGAAAATGCTAAATTTATTAAAGTTAAAATAACTGACGGATTTTGGAGAAACTATACCGAATTTAGAGACGAAAGGATTGGGGAATGGTCAATTTTAAATGGTTTAGCGCCTTGGGAGAAATGGAAAAATCCAAAATTTTATTTAACCATACTACAAAACAATGAATTTCATTTAGAAAGAATAAAAAAATACCAATCTTAAATAAATTGCAACCAAAAAAAAACTGGGACTATTATAACTTATTTATGAAGAAACACTGTGCTATAACTAAAAAAGTTATTATTAATGTGTTTAATTCTCTATTTAAAATGAGCTTTCTATCTATTATGTTCTTAAAAATTTTAGCATTTGCTTTAAAAACAAACCAATATAAAAACATATAGAACACTTAAGCTAATTTTTGGAAACCTTAAAGTATTGCCATTTGGCTTTTAAATTATATAGAGCTCATCCATTATAAAAGCCATTAAATAAACTCCCGATACTGCATCATACGAAAATCGAACGTATTAAAATTAGGGTTTTTAGCTTTTAGCTGTTTATAAAGCGGTATTCTACTTATTGATATATTTGCCGCACCTGAACTTGAGGTTAAGGAAACCGTTTTAATTGTTCGTTGGTGTTTATATGCTTCACTTTTTTCTAAAAAACGTGGTATAATGAATTCGTGTATTCGTGGCACTTCATTAGAAACAACTTTCAACTTTAAATTATAATCTTTTAAATGTTTTCGAAAAAAATATTCAGGTCCATTTTTGCTATTTCCGCCTGTAAATAAAAGGGTATCAATGTTTGGGTATTGTTTTAAATAGCCAACAATATCTCGTAGCTTGATGTTTTTCATACCCAAATCTGAAGCATCAATTTTAGTACGTTCACAACTTTCAACAATATCACAAACGCCAATTTTATTTTTAATAAGAAATGCTTTTCGTTGTTCAATAGCTTCGTTTGAATTATCATAACGCAGATTTAGATTATGAATTTTATCTATAAATAGCCAAAGGGAATTGTAATAACTTCCGTAGCAGAAATCGACATCCTTGTCTAAAAGCTCGGCTGTTGAAAACCTTGGCGGTGGTAAGGTACCAACAATAACTTTCGTAGTATCTTTTTTAATGAATGGTTTGTATGGATGTTTGTGTTTAAACATAAATTTAACTTGTATTTCTTATTTAAAACTCCTATGTTTAGGATATTATAAATGATGAGTTTTCCGGCTTACTGAAAACACGTTCAGTAAAATTCACGGAAACACAAAAAAACTAACTTCTCTATGGGGAAAGGCGATAAAAAAACTAAACGAGGCAAAATAAATAGAGGTACTTTTGGCGTAAGACGTCCGCGAATAAAAAAAAGACCAAGTATTGAGCAGAAAATAAAAATTGGCCATACAGCAAAACCCTGATTCGAAAAACTAAACTCGCATAGCCTTTAATAATTTATCTACCTCAATAAACGTGGTTCTGTAAATTCGCTGATTTTGTTTGCTCATATTTTTAGATTCCGCATTAATTTCGCTTAAAATAGCTTTAGCATCTTCTTCTTTGTCAATATTTAATAAAAATTTTGCTAGAGTTAAACGTTCAGAATATAGCGAATACCTAACATCAATAGCCCTTAGGTTTGTTTCTGCTTCCAGTAATCTTCCAAGTTGTTCTAGGGCTAAGCCATATAAAAACTGCGTTCTTGACTTCTCAAATCTCGGATGGTGTTTAATAGTTTCCACATAGAACACAACTTTTTCATAATTTTCAGATTTAAAATAAGCTTCAATCAACTGCTTTGTGGCATAGAAATTATTTTGGGATTTATCTTTCAAGGTTTCCAAGTAATGCATGATGGCATTGTTGTAATCCTTTAATTCTAAATAACCATCTGCCAAATCCAACCTGTTCTGATAAGAATCTGAAAACTTAAAGCGCTTTTCCAAATCATTGATTTTTTTTGCAGGATTAATAACCTGAGCTATATTATCGGTAATTTGTTCGGCACCACGCTTATTATACACTTGGGTTATTAAATATATAGCGCAGCCAATAGGGCCTAAAAAAAGAATAACAAGCCACCAATAAAACGCATTTTTGTTTTTATATAAATGATAGAGGCAATACGCTTGAAGTGCAATAATAAGATAGTAATACATGTAATATTTTATTTTCGAATGTAGAATTTTATTTAAAAATTATAAATAAATTATCTCGTAAATACTAAATCATGGTTTTTAGATAATGCTTCACTAAAACCATAGTCCAAATAGTTAAAACCTTTTAAATCGTCAATGGTTTTTGCGTTGGTGTCCACAATATAACGTGCCATAGCACCACGAGCTTCCTTAGCAAAAAATGAAATAACCTTATACTTACCGTTTTTAAAATCTTTAAAATTGGCTGTAATTACGGGTACTTTTAAAGCTTTAGTATCAACCGCTTTAAAATATTCGTTACTGGCAAGGTTTAGAAACAACTCATCATCTTCAAGTTCTTGATTTAATGCGTTCGTGATGTCTTTTTTCCAGAACTCATATAAATTTTTATTTTTTCCGACGGCTAATTTAGTTCCCATTTCCAAACGGTAAGGTTGTATTAAATCGGTTGGTTTTAATATACCATACAAACCTGAAAGAATCCGAACGGTACTTTGAAGGTTTTCTATTTTGTCTTGCGGAATGGTATAGGCATCTAGTCCTCTATAAACATCGCCATTAAACGCATATATGGCAGGTCTTGCATTTTCTGGAGTAAATGGTGTTTCCCAATCTTGATTACGCTCATGGTTTAATTGCCCCAAAGCATCAGACATACTCATGAGTTTTGATAAGCCTTTTGCCGATTTTGTTTTAAGCAGTTTATTCAATCGCTCTGATTGTGGTAAAAACTGAGGTTCAGTATGTTTTTCAATTGGTAGCGGACTTTCATAATTTAATGACTTTGCTGGAGATAATACTAGTTTCATAAAATAAGGCTCTTTTTTCATTCCCTCGAAGGAGGAAATCTAATTTTTCTTTCATTCCAAATTTACAACTACTAATTTACTTTAAAAATTTAAGATTAGAATTATTTATAATTTGGTTATAAATGGAATTGATTTATTTAAAATTGTAAAAATTTCCAACTAACTTCGTTCATGATTTGATATAAAAATTTAAAACGATTTCATATCTTTAAAAACATTAAACGAGCTTATAACCTAATTAAGTTAAAATTTTCAAATCAGTTATTCAACTTGCGTTAAGGATTGAAGCGGCATCCTTTTTTGCTTTTATAATAAATAAGCAAGAAACTTTAGGGCAATTGAACATTTACAAGTAAATTCCTAACTTCGTAGGAATAAATAAAGCAAAAAAGATACAGCGGAAAGCCTGACCCTTTTCGGGTAACGCCCAAATAAATAAATTGCAGCTCTGATAAGTAGTATTTCTGACTTACTGAAACAAGTTCAGCACTGGTCGCAGAAATGAAAAACTATTAAATATCCTGATTCTTAGTATAACCACGCCACTTCTCAATACACTTCTGAATATCCTCAGGAACTGGTGTTTCAAAACGCATAAACTCGCCCGTTGTAGGATGCTCAAAACCCAAGGTTTTAGCATGTAGCGCTTGCCTTGGCAGTATTTTAAAACAGTTATCAACAAACTGCTTGTATTTAGTAAATGTGGTGCCTTTTAATACTTTTTCACCACCGTAACGGGCGTCACTAAAGAGTGTATACCCAATGTGCTTCATATGCACGCGTATTTGATGCGTGCGCCCTGTTTCCAGCTTGCAGGACACCAAAGTAACATAACCCAAACGCTCTATAACCTTAAAATGTGTAACTGCAGGTTTGCCTTTATCTTCCTCATCATCAATAAAGACGGTGTTTTGTAGTCGGTTTTTAGGGTGTCGACCAATGTTGCCCTCTATAGTGCCTTCCTCCTCGGTCATATTACCCCAAACTAAAGCTACATATTCGCGCTCGCTCGTTTTATTAGCAAATTGTGCAGATAGATGCGACATGGCTTGTTCTGTTTTTGCAACTACGAGCAATCCGCTGGTATCCTTATCTATACGGTGTACCAATCCTGGACGATCACTCGAATTGTTTGGCAAATTATCAAACCTATGAATCAAAGCATTTATAAGTGTACCAGAATAGTTTCCATGTCCGGGGTGCACTACCATGCCTGCGGGTTTATTAACTACTAAGAGATCATTATCTTCATACACCACATCAATATCTATGTCTTCACCAACCAATAAATTTACAAATGGCGGGTGCGACAACAAAACCCTAATCCTATCAAAAGGTTTTACTTTATAATTAGATTTTACAGCCTCATCATTTACAAAAATACTACCCTCCTTTGCTGCTGCCTGAATTTTATTTCGGGTAGCGTTTTCAACAAAATTCATTAAATATTTATCAATCCGTAAAGGTGCTTGCCCTTTATCTACCGTAAAAGCGTGGTGTTCGTAAAGATCGTTTTCGTTAGGTAATTTAGGTGTATAGTCCATTATTTAAGGTCGGTTGCCATTACCAAGTACTAAATCTATAACCGAGGTTTTGGCTAATTTATCGCCGGCTTTAAGTGTATTTCCTTTGTGGGACAGCTTTAAAACCATATCCTTTCCAATATTATCTACATAAATAATTCTACCAATTTTAAAACCCAGAGACTCCAAATTTGGTTTTACCTGTCTAAAAGTTTGGTCTATTAAACCCTCAGGAATGTTCATTTTTCGATAACCCGATGGATTTAGCGTAATATATATTTTTCTATTTTCTTTAACCTGTGTTCCAGCAAGTGGCTCCTGTTCAATAACCGAGAATTTTGGATAATCCGGATTGTAATTCGCAGAATCCTGAATTTTCATAACCAAATTATTGTCCTCTAGTTCTATTTCCGCCACACTTATAGATTTCCCTGTAAGTTCTGGTACAATTTCAAAATCACCATGATTGGTCGTTACATTTAACCATTTTAATATAATAAAACACAACACCACAATAGCAACTATAGCTAAGGCAAGCTGTTTTAAAAAAATTTTACTGGTTATAAATTTTACAAAGTTCATGAATAGAATTTTCGATTAGGCAAATATATAAAACAGAACTGTTTTTTCTTTCGCAATATATATGATATTTTAGCTTAACTAAAGGTAACCTATAATAAATACGTTTTATTACAGGTTTTTAGTTGTAAACAAGAGGAGTTAGTTTTTAATTTCATGTTTTGGACGTTACCCAAAAAGGGTCGGGCTATCCTTTGCAAGTCCTCGCACCTCCTACGTCGGGCTGTGGGCTTTTCAATACTATCCCTAACGCAGTGCGGAACATCCTTAAAAATTTAAAATTAAAGGTTTATGTTTACGACTTTTAGAGATGAGATTTCCGACTTACTGAAAAAATTTAGCACTGGTCGAGCGAATAAAAATAATGGTTTAAAAAAATCCCCCTCCTTCGAGGGAATAACAAAAAATATAATAAATGAAAAACATCGCCATCATTATGGGTGGGTATTCCAGCGAATACAAAATCTCACTAAACAGCGGTAACGTAGTTTACGAAACGCTTGACGATTCAAAATACACCGCATACCGTATCCATATATTTAAGGACAAATGGGTTTATGTAAACGATTTAGAAGAAGAATTTCCCATCGATAAAAATGATTTTTCAATAAACGTAGGTGCGTTTAAAATAAAATTCGACTGTGTTTTTAATGCCATACACGGCTCCCCTGGGGAAGATGGTTTTATGCAAGGCTATTTCGATTTGCTAGGCATACCGCATACCAGTTGCGATATGTATCAAGCGGCATTAACCTTTAATAAGCGCGATTTATTAAGCGTACTAAAACCTTACGGCATTAAAACTGCCGAATCATTCCATATAAACCTTGGTGATTCTATTAACGAAGATGCTATAATTGCCAAAGTAGGCTTACCGTGTTTTGTAAAAGCCAATAAAGCAGGCAGTAGCTTTGGCGTTTCTAAAGTACATAAAAAAGACCATCTACAAAATGCTATAAATATCGCTTTTAAAGAAGATGATGAAATTATTATTGAGTCCTTTTTAGATGGTGTGGAAGTTTCCGTTGGGGTTATTACCTATAAGGGCAAAACCAAGATATTACCGATAACTGAAATTGTTTCTGAAAATGATTTTTTTGATTATGAAGCAAAATACTTAGGGAAATCACAAGAGATAACACCAGCCAGATTAACTGATGAACAAGAAAAAAAAGTAACCAAAGAAGCAAAAAAGGTTTACGAAATTTTAAAAATGAAAGGCTTTTCTAGAAGTGAATTCATTTTTAAGAATGGCGAGCCATATTTACTGGAAATGAATACCATTCCTGGATTAACCCGAGAAAGCATTTTACCACAACAAGCCGCTGCAGCAAATATCTCGTTAGCCGATTTGTTTGCTAGTGCTATTGAAGACTCCCTAATGTCCACAATAGGATGACAACAGATTAAGTATTCTTAATTTAAGAATCTTATATTTACAACATATTAATTTCTTCCCCTTTGGGAAGCTTAAGAGGGTCTTCTATTATGAAAAGCGCATTATTCCCGGGGTCTTTTGATCCCATTACTTTAGGACACTTAGATATTATAAAACGTGGTGTTACACTTTTTGATGAAATTATAGTTGCCATCGGCGTCAATGCAGATAAAAAATATATGTTTTCACTTGAAGAACGGATGACATTTATTAAAGATGCATTCGCCAATGAACCTAAAGTAAAAGTGGTTTCATACCAAGGCCTAACTGTTGATTTTTGTAAAGAGATTGGTGTTGAATTTATTCTTAGAGGATTACGAAACCCCGCCGATTTTGAATTTGAAAAAGCCATTGCGCATACCAATAGAGACCTTGCGCCTATTGAAACTATATTTTTATTGACCTCTGCAAGTACATCATACATTGCGTCTTCCATTGTGCGCGATGTGATTAGGCATAATGGCGATTATACTAAATTGGTACCTAAAAATGTTCGGGTTCAATAGCATTTGGCCAGTTGGTCATATGATGTTGCATCAACTTACCTACAAACTCTTTAATGCGCATGTTCGTTTAGAGCTTTTCCCTTAGTATTTTATTGTTTTTTTTTAATTATAAAGAAAAAATAGTTAATTTTTATTGGAGCATATTGTTTTTATACCATAACAATGGCAGTCTAAAAATTTTAATAACTTTCAGGTAAATGGCAGAATAAACTTTATAAACGAAATAAATCCAATAATGTTTGAACTTAAATCTGAATCTGAACTATGCAATGCTATAAAATTTCTATTTTGAATACAGTAAAAAGATAAGATTTCCTGTACCAACAACACCTGTTAAACATCCTAGAATAAAATCCATTTTAGATGCTATATAGGTTAGCTTATGCTCAATTTTACTGGCAATAGTCGCATATATGGAATATACCGTAAATGAACCTATGGAAGAACCTATAGAAAAATAAAACCCGTTTAACATAGAATATTTAAAATACGTCATACTTATTAATAGCGAAATAGTAGTAAAATAAAACGGGATGGCAATGGTATTTAATGAGGCCATGCCTACGCCATGTAAATAAGATTTAGACTTATCGATTTGGACTTTTATATTTTCTTTTTTTGAAGTAAAATGGAGTCTAAAATAATGTATCGATAAAAGCAAAAGAATGATGGTTCCTAATATTTGAATATAAATAATATATTCTGAATTTTCCATTAAAACACTTGATAGGTAAGCGCCTATATTGGCTTGAAAGAATAAAACCGTGGTGAAACCGGCGATAAGATAAAAGGCAGATTTTCTGCCGCTTTGCAAGCTAAACTTAACGACTGTTAAGTTTAGAAAACTAGGTGTAATACTACCCGTAGCAGCTATAATGAACCCTAGGAATATGCAAGTAAAAAAAATCATAACGTAAATATTAACTCAAATAAACCATTTAAAATATTGATATTTTAATGCGTTCGGTTTTAAATTTGATGCAAAAAAATTATAAAGCACAAACATACTTTACATGCATCAATCTAAAGGCTGACTAAAAACCGATAATCACGGGCTAATCTGCGTTAGGGATTGTAGCGGATAGCCCACAGCTAACTTTTGGGAGCGAGGACTAGGAGGGAAAAGCCCGACCCTCGCGGTAACGCAAAAAAACCCAGTTGTTATAGTGATTTGAAAATTAAAACTTATATTCTGAAAGCCCTTTTGGGAATGCTTCTGGGTTTGCGGCTAAGTGATAACGCGGATCGTCCACATCCTCCACAATAACTTCCCTAAATTTTGGACTGGATTTATAAAGGAGTATTTTACAGTCTTCACTAAGATGCTTTAATTTAATGGTTTTACCTTCGGCTTCGTATTTATTTACGATATTAAAAATGGCTTCGAGTGCGGAATGGTCGCTAACACGGGATTCCACAAAATCTATTTCGATATGTTCAGGGTCGTTCTTAACATCGAATTTATCATTAAAAGCCTGAATTGAACCAAAGAACAAAGGCCCCCAAATTTCGTAAGTTTTTGTTTTCCCATCTTCTGACAGACGTTTTCTTGCTCTAATTTTTTTTGCATTTTCCCACGAGAATACAAGTGCAGATATGATGACGCCAACAAATACGGCAATTGCCAAATCTACAAATACTGTAACTAAGGATACCGTGATAAGCACAAAAGCATCGGACATTGGGATTTTCTTTAAAATCCTAAAACTGGACCATGCAAAGGTTTCGATAACCATCATAAACATGACCCCGACCAAAGCGGCTATTGGTACCATTTCAATTAATTTATCTGCAAAAAGGATAAATGACAATAGCGTAACCGCCATCATAATACCCGATAATCGGCCACGACCACCAGAGTTGATATTGATTACGGTTTGACCGATCATCCCGCAACCACCTGTACCACCAAATAAGCCTGAAACGATATTACCTGCACCTTGTGCAACACATTCTCTATTTCCATTTCCTCTAGTATCGGTAACTTCATCGACTAAATTCATGGTCATTAATGACTCTATTAAACCGACTGAAGCTGCCAAAAACGCTGGTAATGCAATAAATTTTAAGGTATCTAAATTAAACGGTAAATTTTGCCAAAGTTCTAGATTTGGTGTTGGAAATTCACCCTTCAAACCTGTTCCGCCGCCTTCAATAATATAAGATCCCACTGTTGTAACATCTATATTGAAACCAATTACAATAAAGCTTGTAATTAAAATAGCTGTTAATGCTGCCGGTAATTTTTTAGTGATTTTGGGTAAACCCCAAATAATGGCCATGGTCAATAAAACCAAACCAACCATGGTATATAATTCTGTTCCTTGCATATAAGTGCTTACATATTCATTTACACCTTCAGGAGAAATTTGTAAAGATTTATGAGAAAACATTTTTACCTGTGCTATAAAAATAACAATGGATAGACCGTTTACAAAGCCCATCATTACGGGATGCGGAATTAAACGAACAAAACGCCCCAGTTTAAAAACACCCGCTAGTATTTGAATAAATCCCATTAATACCACACATGCCATGAGGTAGAAAAAACCCATATTTTCTATAGGTGCGTCAAACAACATACCTTTGGTATGCCCTTCTGCTATCATACTAACAAAAATAACGGCAACAGCTCCTGCGGCACCAGAAATTAAACCTGGTCTACCACCAAAAATAGCCGTAATTAATCCAATAATAAATGCACCGGATAAAGCCATTAGTGGGTCAATTTGCGCCACAAAAGCGAAGGCAACTACCTCTGGAATCATTGCTAATGATACGGTAATACCGCTTAATATATCATTTTTTGCATTAGCAGAACGCTTTCTGAAAAATTCAGTCATGAGTGTTTTTTTGGAAGGTGCAAATTTACGCTTAAAATATTGCCTTGCAAATAGGGATGATTATAATTTAATTTTTATAATCTATAACGTTTTAGTAATTTTAAAATAATTCTTTTTGCAGCCAAGTTAACGCAGAATCTCTTTCTTGAAACAATCTAATATTTTGACAAGTATTACCTTTAACATTAATAAGAGTTTCCGTAGACATTATTGAACCAGTTGTTTTAGTGATTACTGCCATAGCCTTTATTTCCTCTAAATACGCGATAGCTTTTTGAGCAGCAAAAGTATAAGAATACGAATGTTTTTTATTTATTAATAACCCAAATGGAGGAGTTAATGCGGCTAAAAGAAAATCATGATATTCTTCAACCATAACTTCATCCATAACAACTCCTTCATCAACTATAACTTCAGCTAAGTTATTTTCAAGAATTTCAATATTACCAAATGATAATCTATAACAACCCATATATCGTTTTATGAGAGTATTAAAAACAAAACATTCAATTAAATTTTGTTTGTAATAACATTTACATAACTAAATTAGTCTTTTTTCCCACATAGTGACTATTTTAATTATACAAATTTATATATTTAAAGATATACTATCGTTTTATATGTTACAACGTGTACTTTAAAGCGAATATTTAGAATCCAATTATCTACCATTGATAAAAAATTAAACCAACAACTTAATATTAGCATAAGAGTTTTCAAGAGCTTTATCCACTTGATTCTTATTTAACCATTTTACTTTACTAATACCTTCTTCTTCTTGACCATAAAGCCTACCATTATAACTCGTTATCATTTCAAACCAATATGTTACTTTTATTTTATAACGTCCGTTGCGTTTAAATATATGGTAAGTAGTATCTAATGGTTTTACAATTTTTAAACCCTTTGCCCCGGTTTCTTCTTCAACTTCTCGAATTGAGGTTTCTTCAATAGTCTCATTTTTCTCTGCTTTTCCTTTTGGTAAATCCCATTTATCATTTCTATATATAAATAATATTTCACCTTTATCATTATATACCTTGCCTCCGCCCGCAACAACATTCGGAAGTTTTTTTAGAAATTTTTTGAGTAACTTATCTGGATTCTTATGGATTAAACGAACTTCACTTATAGATTTTTTTTTAAGCTTATTTATTACTTTTTTTATCTTCACTTTTTTAAGTGAATAATTTTTAAAGTCAGTCTCTTTCTCAACTACAGTAGTTAATATTATTGGCTTATCTCCAACAAAAATTTTATACATGGCTTGTTACAATTAACTATTTTAATATGGTAAAAATATCATTTTTACTTACACCTTAAACATTGTGATAAATTTTTATTTATAATTTAAAACATAACAACTTAAAATAAGAAAGTCGTTGTATAAACAACGACTTTCTGATAAAACTAATATTATTTTTTACTATTTATTTACTACTATCTTCTTAGTGATAGTTCTGTATTCTGATACAAATCGTACAACGTACATTCCAGAATTAAGATTTCTAGCATCTATCGTTTGTAAACCAAACTCTAAATCAGAAGCCACACCAGATATTACGTTTCTACCGCTAACATCAACAATACTATAACTCATAATCTCATTATCAAATAAGTCTAATTCAACTTTTAAAGAATTAACAACCGGATTAGGGAAGAATTTTGAGACGCTATATGTTGCAATAAAATCTTTTTTGAAAGCTTCATAACTATCATATTTATCTACAAATCCATCGATACTGGTTTCATTTTTTCCGTTAGAAGAGAAATTGTTTTTTCTACTATTCCCTTCATTATAATACTTGTTGAAGAAAGAGCAAAACCATTTAGAACCAATTACTAAGTTTATTGCTCCATGAACATCTAAAGATGCACAAATATTCTTATCAGCAATTAAATGTGCCACATCAAATCCAGTCGTTTTTCCAGGCACGACTATAGATAAATCTAAAGTTGATGGATTGTAAACCAAACTATGAATTCTATAAAAACCTTCATGACTTATTTTAAATTCTGGTGTATTAGATACATTTAAAATAGTTAATGAGTGAGCTTCTGTTAAAACGTATAACCTTTCATAACCGTATGGAATAAGTGGGCTTTTTTTAGTTTTAGCTGAAATTATAGAAACTCCATTATTTAAACATTGTTTTGAATTTGCAGAATACATCGTACCTGAGAATGCCTTACAGTCCGAATCCTCTTCAACGGTCACCGGTGCCCCAGCTACGTCCAAAGAAGCACATAGCCCTGCATTGGTAACAGCGTTCAACACGTCTACTCCCGTGGTGGTCCCAAGTGTTACGATATCTAGGTCCAAGAAGTTGGCACTGTCCGAACGTCCGTCATAAACCAAAGTATGGATCGTATATAGTCCTGCACTGTTTACCGTGAACTCCGGTGAGGTGTTTACCGCTTCTATCACCAAGCCTTCGCCAGATGTCAATACGAATATGCTGCTGTATCCCGCTGGTACGTTGATGTTCCCATCTGCAGTAGCACTGATCGTTGCCGAACCTCCTGACAAGGTCACCTTACTTGCCGTAGCTTGTAACGTTCCCGCATCGGCAGTACAGAATTTATCACCTAAAGTGAAAGTGATAGTCTTCGTGTCGCAAAACCCAGAACCATTGTTATATCTATAGAGTGATGCTGTAACTTGAAATTTACCGTTACCTATATCCCAATCACCATTACCTGCTGGAAATGTATAAGGAAGTATGTTTTCAATAATTGTGAATCTTTGCCCTGTATCTAGATTATGTATATTAAACTTAACACTCTCTGAATGCCCATTTGTTAAAGCTTTAATGTAAAAGTGGCTAGGTAAATCTCCAAAAACGTAGTTTTTGTTGTTTGTTACATTTACTGATTCATGACCATTTGTAAATTCAAAACCTTGAATACTGCCACAATAAATCTGGGCAAATGATTGAATAGAAATAAATAATATAATGAGATAGGTTAACTTTTTAGATTTAGTTTTTAGATTAGATAGTTTTGTCTTCATAGTTTTGTTTTGTATTTTTTTATCAAAGTTATACAAATTAACAACTTGTTTAATCAAAAAAAATATTCGTTAAACAAAAAAAAATACTGTTTATCGAAAAAAAGTATTGATTTGTAGTCATTTAACACAAAATTAAATTTCAATACTATAAATCGAAAAAACCACAACTATAATTTAGATACTAAAAAAAAAAAGATTATATATCTTTTTAATTATCAATAAAATTAAATTAATACGTAATTTTGATTTATGATTTTTGACAAAGACACCGCTAAAAAAACTGCTGAAGTTTTATTACAAATTAATGCTATAAAACTTAAACCTAATGAACCCTTTACTTGGGCTTCAGGATGGAACTCACCAATTTATTGTGATAATCGCATCATTTTATCATTCCCTCCAATTCGAAATTATATTCGTGAAATTATGGGTAAGCATATTGAAAACCAGTACGGAAAACCCGATGTAATCGCTGGTGTTGCGACGGGAGCTATTGGAATAGGCATCCTTGTTGCAGAATATTTAGGATTACCTTTTATATACGTAAGACCAGATGCTAAAGGGCACGGACGTAAAAACCAAATTGAGGGTTTTGTAGAAAGTGGACAAAATGTTGTTGTTGTTGAAGATTTAATTAGTACTGGAAAGAGTAGTTTAAATGCCGTTAGAGCTTTAAAAGAAGCTGGAATAAATGTTAAGGGTATGGTAGCTATTTTTACATATGGTTTTGACGTTGCCACCAAAAATTTCGAAAAAGAAAACATCCATTTAAACACTTTAAGTAATTATGAAAGTTTATTAGAAGAAGCGTTAGACACAAATTACATTTCTGAAAAAGAAATAAAAACGTTATTGGAATGGAATATAAATCCTAGTGAATGGAAAGCCAATTGATAATATTAATGCACGCTTTATAGCTGAAAAGTCGTTCAAATTATCAACTTAATAAATTACCTAAATAATAACATAAAGACATTATGAATTTAGAATCCCCAAAAATAAGCGTTGGCAAATCTTCCGAAGATGTGTTTGTTTTCTTAAACGACATTAAAAACTTTGAAGCGTTAATGCCCGAAAACATTAGCAAATTTGAAGTTTTAAGTGAAGATAAATTTCTTTTTGCTTTAAAAGGAATGCCAGAAATTATTCTTGAAAAGAAAGAAGTTATTCCACCTAATAAAATTGTTTTAGGCGCTGCTGGAGGAAAATTGGATTTTTCACTTATTGCAAATATTACTGAAATTAATTCTAATTCTAGTCAAGTAAAATTAGATTTTACAGGTGATTTCAACCCGATGATGGCGATGATGATTAAAAAACCAATTAGCAAATTTATTGAAACATTGGCTACAAGTATCCCAAATGCTATTTAATGCTTATTTCAATAAAGAAGCGATATTTCTTTTAAATCGAATGCCTTTATAATATTATCTTCCAAAAGAACTTCAAGATATCCCAAATCAGAAACGCCTTTAATAAAACCAGAAAATATAACACCCTCAGTATCCTGAAACGTTGAAGGCTTATTTTTTCTAAAAAGATGAGATTCATATTCTAGCCTTAAATCGTTGTATCTTTTATTCTTTAAAACCATAAAATATATTTTCAAATTATAAACAATATCAATTACTAACTCATCTAAATCAAATGAGTTCCCAGAGATTATTTTTAAAGACGATGCTTTAGGTAGGCTTTCAAAATCTACTTGGTTTACATTTAAACCAATACCAATAACGGAAGCTTTAGTATTGCTATGTTTTATAACATTTTCAATAAGAACACCACATATTTTTTTATTTGCTGACAAAATGTCGTTAGGCCATTTCACACTTAATCGAGGAATTGAAAGTTTATTTAGCGTCTTTAAAAGTGATAAAGTCACAACCATACTAATATAAAACGGTAATTCAATTTGAAAATCAGATAAGTCTTTAAATACACTAAAAGTCAGGTTTTTTGATGCTTCAGCATTCCAAATTGTTCCCATTTGCCCCCTGCCCTGTGTTTGTTTTTTCGCGACTACAACAGTATAATCCAAAACAGATGCAGTTGTACATAGCTGTTTTAAATAGCTATTTGTCGAGTCGATGGCATTAAGTTTGATTATATACATAAAGTATTTATTAAAATACTCAGAAATCTTATGATTATTTTAAAGTATAAAGAACTAAAAAAATAATAACTTTGCATAAAAATTAAATATAATTAATGGCGAAAGAAAAAATAAGCGCAGACCAATTAATATCGGTAGTAATTAGTGGTATTGAGGATGTTAAAGGTAATAATATAAATATACTAGATTTAAGAGAAATTGAAAACACGGTTTGCGATTACTTTATTATTTGCGAGGGAACTTCAAATACACAAGTAAACGCTATTGTTAACTCCATACAAAAGAAAGTAAGCAAAACGCTTAAGGATAACCCATGGCATACAGAAGGTGCTGACAATGCAGAGTGGGTATTAATTGATTACGTAAATGTTGTCGTGCATGTTTTTCAAAAGCATATTAGAGAATATTATGATATTGAGAGCCTTTGGGGTGATGCTAAAACAACAATTATAGAAACGAGTTACTAAAAAAATCAAATGGCAAATAATAAGAAAAATATAAAAGACAAAAAGCCTAAATTTAGTCCATATTGGATTTATGGCATACTAATCGCTCTATTTTTAGGGTTTCAATTATTTAGCGGCGGAAGTTATCAAGATGCAAATAAAACAACACCATCAGACTTTTTTAAATATTTAGAAGCTGGAGATGTTGAGCGTGTTGACATTGTAAAAAACACTCGTGTAGCGAAAATCTATTTAACAAATGATGCTGAAGGTAAAGAGATTCATAAAAACTCTAAACCTCAAACATTTATACCTTCGGCCACAAAATTACCTAATTATAGATTTGAATTTGGAGATCTTCAAAATTTTGAAAACCAATTAAAAGAAAACACAGAAGGTTTAGCAACTAAACCTATTGTTACTTTTGACACCGAAACAAACGATTGGGGCAATTTACTAATGGGTATTCTACCATTTATACTTTTAATTGGTGTTTGGATTTTTATTATGCGCCGTATGTCTGGTGGTGCTGGTGGAGGTGCTGGTGGACAGATTTTCAACATAGGAAAATCGAAAGCAAAACTTTTTGACCAGAATACTGAGGTAAAAACAAGTTTTAAAGATGTTGCTGGTCTTGAAGGTGCTAAAGAAGAAGTTCAAGAAATTGTAGATTTTCTTAAGTTTCCAGAAAAATACACAACACTTGGCGGTAAAATACCTAAAGGCGCATTACTTGTAGGCCCTCCAGGAACAGGTAAAACATTATTGGCTAAAGCCGTAGCTGGTGAAGCTAAAGTACCTTTCTTTTCCTTATCTGGTTCAGATTTCGTGGAAATGTTTGTTGGTGTTGGAGCCTCTCGTGTTAGAGATTTATTTAAACAAGCTAAAGAAAAATCGCCATCGATTATTTTTATTGATGAAATTGATGCAATAGGTCGTGCCAGAGGTAAAAATGCAATGTCTGGAAGTAATGACGAACGTGAAAATACACTAAACCAATTATTAACTGAAATGGATGGTTTTGGAACTAATACGAACGTTATTGTTATTGCAGCGACCAATAGAGCTGATATTTTAGATAAAGCTTTAATGCGTGCTGGACGTTTTGATAGACAGATTTTTGTTGACTTACCAGATGTTCGTGAGCGTGAAGAGATTTTTGAAGTACATTTAAGACCTCTTAAAAAAGCAAAGAATTTAGATTTAGACTTTCTCTCAAAACAAACGCCAGGGTTTTCTGGTGCAGATATCGCAAATGTATGTAATGAAGCTGCTTTAATTGCTGCTAGAAACGGCAAAAAAGCAGTTGATAAACAAGATTTTCTTGACGCTGTTGATAGAATTATTGGAGGCCTTGAAAAGAAAAACAAAATTATAACACCAAGCGAAAAACGTGCTGTTGCCTTCCATGAGGCTGGGCATGCCGTTACGAGTTGGATGCTAGAACATGCTGCACCATTAGTTAAAGTAACGATTGTACCCCGCGGACGCTCTTTAGGTGCTGCATGGTATTTACCGGAAGAACGATTAATTGTGCGACCTGAGCAAATGCTTGATGAAATGTGCGCTGCTTTAGGTGGACGTGCCGCTGAAAAAGTCATTTTTAATAAAATATCTACTGGTGCGTTAAGTGATTTGGAAAAGGTAACTAAACAAGCACGAGCTATGGTTACCATTTATGGTTTAAGTGATAAAGTTGGAAACCTAACTTATTACGATTCCTCAGGGCAAAGCGAATATGGTTTTACAAAGCCTTATAGCGAGCAAACTGCAGAACTTATAGACAAAGAGATTTCAAGTATTATTGAAGAACAATATCAAAGAGCCATAAAATTATTAGAAGCTAATAAAGATAAGCTTACACAACTCGCAGAAGTGCTGTTGGAAAAAGAAGTTATTTTTAAAGATAATCTCGAAAAAATATTCGGAAAACGTCCTTTTCAAAAAGAACTTGCTTTAAACACGAAAGAAAGCATTAAGAATGAAGAGGAATAAAATAAAATGGAACATTATGTTAAGCTTTTAGTAAAAACCTTAAATTAATCGCAAGGTTAATTTAAGATTTTTTATATTTGAAAAACCTCATAAATATTTTTCAGTTAATAGCAATTCATTAAATGAGTCTTTTTAGAAAAATTTTTGGTTCGAAATCTGAACGTTCGGGTGAAGAATTAAAATCTGATGATCGAGGCAAATATATGCCTGAGATAAAATTACCTACAGACGAAAAGTTTACTATAAACTTTAAAGCTAATGGTGGTAAGTTCCTGTATTGCGAAAATTTGGATGAAGTTTTTAAAAATTTAAGTCATATCATTAGAGAAAATGACTGGGAAGAAAAACAGGTTTTATTAATCGATTCAGAATTAAAAGCAAAATTTAAAAACTCCTGTTTACTTCCAACCAGTAAAATTAGTGAGGCTACCTATTTTTTAACGACTTGTGAAAATTTAATAGCTAATGATGGTTCTTTATTGATCTCGTCAAAACAAATTTTTGAAAAAAAACTTACTGAATTGCCTTTTAACTTTGTAGTATTTGCAACAACTAGCCAATTTGTCGATAATATTGGAGAAGGCCTACGAGGTATAAAATCTAAAAATAGAAAAAAAATACCTACGAACATTACAACGATTAAGCATTTTAAGTCTAGTGATGAAAAAGATTTTCTTAGTTATGGTAGTAATGCCAAAAACTTATACCTTTTATTACTAGAAGATTTATAGTATGAAAGAAACACTTGTACGATTACTTTCTGGATTAATCTATGTTTCACTATTACTTATTTGCTTTTGTTTTGAACAGGCCTTAATCGCTCTTTTTTTCGTTTTTGGATTAATCTGTATGGGTGAGTTCAAAAAACTTATCCAACTTAAAAGCAATATTCCATATATCGTTTTTATTATATTATATGGTGTATTCGGTTATTGGCAAACCGTTTTAAATAGTGATATTGGGCTAAATAAAGCCACACAAATCCTTATGGTACTTTCCATTTTTGTCGTGCTTTTTTTAATAAAGGATTTATTCTCGGGAAAAACGATTCCGCTTTTTGCTACAAAACGCTATTTATTAACCACATTTTATATTTCAAGTGCTTTCGTTTTTTTAATATTAATAGCAAACTACTACGAAGACTACAATCCAAATATACTATTAGGTGCATTTGTTTTAGTTTGGGTAAACGATTCTTTTGCCTATTTAGTTGGTAAGAATTTTGGTAAACAAAAGCTTTTTGAAATTATTTCACCAAAAAAAACAGTTGAAGGCTTTCTTGGTGGTCTGTTTTTTTCATGTGTAGCAAGTTATTTTATCGCTACCTTTACTGAAACTTTGAATTTTAATAGGTGGCTGTTTTTAAGTATTATAATTAGTGTTTTTGGCACGTTAGGCGATTTAATTGAGTCGAAGTTCAAAAGACAAGCAAAGGTTAAAGATAGTGGTATTATAATGCCTGGTCATGGTGGATTATTAGATAGACTAGATAGTATTATTTTTGCAGCCCCATTTGTATATTTATTTTTAAGAATTTTAAATTATGTTTCATAAAGAAGGTCATAAAATTATAGTCATCACCCTAATTATAATCGTTGGGTGCTTTTTACTGGCAGATAGTTTTATTTACAGTATGTGGTTGCGAACTGTAATAATGATTGTTTTATTAGCTTTTCTTGTTATAATATTACAATTTTTCAGGAATCCAAAGCGTCATACCCATTTAAATGACAACCAAGTTATTTCACCTGTAGATGGTAAAGTAGTTGTAATTGAAGAGGTTTTTGAAAAAGAATATTTTAAAGAAAAACGCTTACAAGTTAGTGTATTTATGTCACCTTTAAACGTGCATGTTACACGCTACCCTACTGGAGGAAATATTATTTTTAGTAAGTATCATCCAGGAAAATATTTAGTTGCGTGGCATCCAAAGGCAAGTGAGGAAAATGAGCGTACTACCGTTGTTGTAGAAAACAAAATATATGGTAAAGTGCTACACAGGCAAATTGCAGGTGCTTTAGCAAAACGTATTGTAAATTATGCTAAAGTTGGTAATAAAGCCATTCAAGGCGGGGAGTCTGGATTCATAAAATTTGGTTCTAGAGTAGATTTATTTTTACCATTAAACACCAAAATTAAAGTAGAATTAAATCAGAAAGTTCGCGGTGGCGAAAGTATTATTGCAGAGGTTAATGAATAATACGGCATTAGATATAAAGTTCCAAGAGGCTGTTGATAGAGTTAACGGACATATAGAGCCTTTCCCTGCGGATACCCTTTTAAATTTATATGCCTATTATAAAAAAGCAACTAATAATTACAAAAGACCAAGCAGTAAAAAACCCATTATAAATGCCTTTAAAACCAATGCTTTATTTCAAGCTAAAAAGCTAACAGAAGATGAAGCAAAACAGGCCTACATTGACTTAGTAAATAAATATTTTTTATATAGAAAATAAAATTTGATAAAAAAAAGATGGATTTATCAATCCATCTTTTTTTGGGCAGTATCTCATAAACTGTGTAAGTTTTAAAATCTCAGGTTAAAATTTTGCCCTATATTACAAACACTTATTTCTTTTTCTCATAATCTGCAATACCATTTACTTCTTTTATCTCTTCAGTATGCTCTTCAAAAGCGGCTTTTACTTTTCCTTTTTTCATTTCTTCTTGAAATTCTTCTGAAGCATCATCATTAATTTTGATATAACGTTGTACAGTTTCATCTAGTTCTTCGTTTAAATCATCAAACTGTTCTAAAAGCTCTTCAAAATTTTCTTTTCTTTCTTTTTCTGAAGCATTTTTTTCATTCATCAATTCTTTATATTCCTTCTGAATATCTGCTACATCTTCCATAACCTCTTCAGTTTTTAACCAAGCTGGAATGTTATTTCCTAAGTTGGCTATAGTATTGTTCAAATTAATAACACGCTCATTTGTGGCATTCAGTTTCAACTCTTTAATTTCAGCCATTTCTGTATTTAAAGTATTGTAGCTATTCCAATTTTTGATACTTGCGATTCCTGTTTTACCATAGCTTATGTCTCTACTCGTTTCTACTTTTCTATTATTAGCCTTCAATGAGTAATCATCCGACTTCATTTCAGAATTATTGCGCATTGCTGTCTCTTCTTTATTAATACTAACATCAGTAATGTTTAAAGATTCATCTGCTGTTTTACTTTTTCCATCATTTTTACATGACATAAATAGTAATCCTGTAGCTATTATGCCAACTGTAAATATTCTCATCGATTTCATTTTATTCATTTTCATAATTTAATATTTTGTGGTTCAGTACAAATCTATAAGATGTATTGAATGAATGAAAATTTTAAAAATTAAAGTGTTCTTAAAATCTATATTATGATTTAACAAATCGGGTTTAAATCTTAACATTTTAACATATATTAAGTTAAATTAAGAAAATTTAAGATTTATAAAAAACCAAAAAAGCTCCAAAAACTAAGTTTTTGAAGCTTTTTTTTAAAATATAAACCGAATTACATTAAACTAGCCAAGCTAGTTTTTAATGTTTCAATTTTAGCCAAAGCATCAGCTTCTTTTTTCTTTTCACTTGCTACAACTTGTACTGGTGCTCCTGCAACAAAACGTTCATTAGAGAGTTTCTTTTGAACTGATTTCAAGAAACCTTCAGTATAACCTAACTCTTCAGTAAGTTTTTTAATTTCTGCATCCACATCAATAGCACCAACCATCGGAATAAAATATTCATTTGATTTTACTCTAAAAGTCAATGCGCCTTTAATAGCTTCGGTAGTATCTTCAATGCTTTCAAGGTTTCCTAATTTAGAAATAATACCATTGAAAATTGCACTCCCTTTTTCATTATTAATTACAGAAAAACCAATGGCATCTTTAAACGCAATATTCTTTTGCTTTCTAATGTTTCTGATTCCTGAAATCACTTCCGAAGCGAACTCAAACTCAGCAATTAAATTTTCATTTACAGCTTTGGTTTCAGGCCATTTAGAAATAATTAATGCTTGTTCTGGTGTTCTTTCAGAAATAAATTGCCAAATTTCTTCAGATAAAAATGGCATAAATGGGTGTAAGATTTTAAGGTTATTCTCAAAAGTTTCTATAACCGATTTATAAGTTTTGGCATCAATTGGTTTTTGATACGCTGGCTTTATGATTTCTAACAACCATGATGAAAAATCATCCATAATTAATTTATAAATACCCATTAAAGCATCGCTTAACCTGTATTTACTAAAATGGTCTTCAAGTTCTGCTAACACTTTTTGAAATTTGGCCTCGTACCACTCCAACCCTACTTTTGCAGTTTCTGGTTGTGGAATATTTTCATCAATTTCCCAACCTTGAATTAATCTGAAGGCATTCCATATTTTATTACCAAAACCTTTTCCTTGTTGGCAAAGGGCTTCATCAAACATTAAATCGTTTCCAGCAGCAGAACTTAATAATAAACCAACACGAACACCATCTGCGCCATACTCTTCAATAAGTTTTAAGGCATCAGGAGAATTCCCTAATGATTTACTCATTTTGCGGCGTTGCTTATCACGGACCAAACCTGTTAGGTAAACATTTTTAAAAGGTTTTTCATCTTTATATTCATAACCAGCAATAATCATGCGTGCCACCCAAAAGAATAAAATATCTGGCCCTGTAACTAAATCGTTGGTTGGATAATAGTATTTTATTTCCTTGTTTTCTGGATTTCGAATACCATCAAACACACTCATAGGCCATAACCATGATGAGAACCACGTATCTAATGCGTCATTGTCTTGTTTTAAGTCAGAAACTTGAAGTTTGGGCTTTGAAGTCACAACTCTTGCCTTTTCAATAGCCTTCTCAATAGTTTCAGCTACTACAAAATCCTCTTTTCCATCGCCATAGAAATACGCAGGGATTTGTTGCCCCCACATGAGTTGACGCGAAATGTTCCAGTCACGAATATTTTCCATCCAATGGCGGTAGGTATTCTCGAACTTTTTAGGGAATAGCTTAATAGCACCATCTTCAAGAACCGACTTAATGGCTGGTTTTACCAAATCTTCCATTTTAAGAAACCATTGATCACTTAAACGCGGTTCGATAACAGCTTTTGTTCTTTCAGATGTTCCTACTTTATTTATATGTGTCTCTGTTTTAAGTAAAACATCAGATTCTTCTAATTCTTTAGCAATTTCTTTTCTGACTACAAAACGGTCTTTACCTTCATAATGCAAGCCAAAGCTATTTAAAGAGGCATCTTCATTGAAAATATCAATAACATCCAAATGATGCTTATCGCCAAGAGCCTTATCGTTTTCATCATGGGCTGGAGTCACTTTTAAGCATCCTGTACCGAACTCAATATCTACATAAGCATCTTCTATAATTGGTATAACACGATTGGAAATAGGGACAATAGCTTTTTTACCACGTAAGTGAGCAAAACGTTCATCTTCAGGGTTTATACATATGGCTGTATCTCCAAATATGGTTTCTGGACGGGTGGTTGCTATGGTAAGTTTATCATCACTTCCTTCAATTTTATATTTTATATAATACAAGTTTCCTTGACGCTCTTCATGAATTACTTCTTCGTCAGACAATGTTGTTTTTGCTTCAGGATCCCAATTTACCATTCTATAGCCACGGTATATTAAGCCCTTTTCATATAAATCGACAAAAACCTTAATTACGGCCTCACTCATGTCATTATCCATAGTGAATTTGGTTCTATCCCAATCGCAAGAACAACCCAGTTTTTTAAGCTGTTCCAAAATCACACCACCGTATTCTTCGGTCCAATCCCAAGCGTGTTTTAAAAATTCATCGCGGGATAATTCATTTTTATCAATGCCTTGTTCCTTTAACTTGGCAACAACTTTAGCTTCAGTAGCAATCGACGCGTGGTCTGTACCGGGGACCCAACACGCATTTTTACCCAATAAACGTGAACGACGAATTAAAACATCTTGAATCGTGTTATTAAGCATATGCCCCATATGTAAAACGCCAGTAACATTTGGTGGCGGTATTACAATGGTGTATGGTTCTCTCTCATCAGGTTTTGAATGAAAATAATTATGTGTCATCCAGTAATCGTACCACTTACTTTCTACCTGACTAGCATCATATTTTGATGGAATTTGCATACTTTGGAATAGTTTTTGGATAATGATTTGCAAAAGTACTTATATTTCTTTTTCTATGAAAGATATAGAGTGTTATTGACATGATTTTGAACAACTAATTTTAAACGTTTTAAAACAAATACATAGATATGCTCTACGTACTTTTAACTGAGTTGAATATGTTAATATCTATGTATTACATCTATTATTTTTGCAGATTGTGGAAAAAGTGATTATGTTTGACTCAAGCTAAAAAAATAAAGTGCATTAATACCCTATAAATACATTGGGTTAATAAAAGAGAAAACAAGTATAAAAATAAGAAAAAATGAAAAAATTATTTACTATTTTATTTATTGGATTAATTAGTTTTGGAATTAATGCTCAGGCTAAAATTGAGTTTAAATCAGAAACTATTGATTATGGAACAATTGAAAAAGGAGCTGATGGTACAAGAACTTTCGAGTTTGTAAATACTGGTGACGAGCCACTTATTATAGCAAATGTGAAATCCTCTTGCGGGTGCACAGTACCCTCTAAACCAGATGGCCCAATTATGCCAGGTAAAACGGGAGAAATAAAAGTAAAATATGATACTAATAGAGTAAATCCTATTAGAAAAACAATCACTGTAATGTCTAACGCTGAGACACCAACTATTGCTTTAAAAATTAAAGGTGAAGTAATAGACCCTAGTAAAGAAAGTGTATTAGATAAAAAAGAGAAAAGTGTCATGGAAAAATAATTTTGCATAGACCGAGAAAGTAAAAGGCTTGAATTAACGTTCAAGCCTTTTTTATTAAAATAATTGTTTAAGTTTATAACCTTTCCATCTCTATCTACCCTCAACTTTATTTTTTTGCCATCATAATCACTAAACCTTTGCAAAATTTGATGAAGTGTCATTTGGTGCGTATGCTTACCATTTATAACTGAAATGACATCACCAATTTTTAAACCTGCTTGTTCTGCAGGCGAACCTGCTCTTAACTCAAATATAGCATAAGCTGGTTTTAAGAGAAGTTTTATATTAATTATTATAAACTAAACTCTTCTTGTTGCTATTTGTACTACTCGTAATTTTAACATTATTACTACTTATTTATCTTAAAACCCTAACACCATTATGAGCTAGTTCTATACCGCTTTTGTTATACCTAAACTTTTCTTTATACTTACCGTTTTTGGTATATTCATTTGAGCCTTTTGGTAATTAAAAATAATGTTGAATCGTTTTAATATGTTTCCAGAAATACTTCCATTTCTATCTTTAATCTGTTTAGCATAAAACACATTTTCAGTATTAGGAAAAGCCACATTTGCATTTTCAAGTATGAAGCTCTTTAGTGTAAACGCTTTGAGTTTAGTACGTTTTACGTAAACATTTCTATTAAGACCATGACCTAAAAAAATCATTAAAAAAAATTTCTCCAGATTTAATACCTAACGAATCCTCTTCAAACAAACACAAAGCATCACTACCAACAGAATCGATTAACAGTTTACAGGTATTTCTTTTTCATTAATCTCGACCTTAGCGTTAACATAAGGCTTTCCATTATAAAATTCTAGATTTCATTTTTCACATTTTTTACAAGACTTATACTTAAATTTTTTTGGTGCTGTTAATCTTAAAAAACCAGTAGCATAATTAATCTCAACTATTAAATTTTTAAATAAATCGAGCCCGATAATACCATGCACAGCAATCCCTAATCGAGAAGCAAAATTCAAATTGCTACTATATACCGCATATAAATCTTGATTCAGTTTTATTGCTTCACCTAATTCTTAATACATTATTGGAAGATTTTAAAGCTTCAACAGAATCGCCTCCACCTAAACCTCTTAAAAAAATAGTTTTGTATTTTTTATTTGTAACGTATCAGAAACATTTAAAAAATTAAAAATTATGGGATTTTTAAAACCCGTGTCTAGCAGAAAAGTAAGGGCAACGCCATTGATTTGAACAGGTACAACAATTAAATTATTGATTAATTTAAATCTAATTTTATCAGATTGCTTTTTATTTTGAATAATAAATTTATCTTGAGAAAAACATAAATGACTCAAGCATATTAATAAAAACAAAAAAGTAAGCTATTTAGTTATTGTATAGAGCCATTAGTACTAATTCTAAGTTAAAATTAGGATAGATTATATATTCAATTTACAAATCTTTAGTTTAGTACAATTATTTATCCTTGTTTTTTAAAAAATCTTTAAGATAATTTTATCAACTTTGTAACTTAAACACTTTTAAATGCCTACTATATCTAAAAAAGGTCTTGAAATGCCTTCTTCACCTATTCGTAAACTTGTTCCTTTTGCAGAAGAGGCGATTAAAAACGGAAAAAGTATCTTTTATTTGAATATTGGTCAACCTGATATAAAAACACCAAAAGTAGCACTACAAGCGGTAAAAGACAGTAATATAGAGGTGCTGTCATATTCACGGTCTGAAGGCTCTGAAGTTTACAGACAAAAAATTTCTAATTACTATAAAAAACACAACATTAACGTATCTCATAAAGATATTATTGTAACCACAGGTGGTAGTGAAGCCTTACTATTTGCTTTTGGAAGTGTTATGGATGTTGATGATGAAGTTATTATTCCAGAACCTTTTTACGCTAATTACAACGGGTTTTCTACAGCATCTGGTGTTAAGGTAGTACCCGTAATTTCTAAAATTGAAGATAATTTTGCATTACCACCAATTGAAGAATTTGAAAAGCTAATAACAAAAAAAACTAAAGCTATATTAATATGTAACCCTGGAAATCCAACGGGATATTTATACTCTAAGGAAGAAATACAAAAACTAGCTAATATCGTTAAGAAGTATGATTTATTTTTAATCGCAGATGAAGTATACCGTGAGTTTGCTTATGATGGTAATACCCATTATTCAATCATGCAAGAAGCAGGATTGGACGATTATGCTATCATGATTGATTCTGTTTCTAAACGCTACAGCATGTGTGGTGCGCGAATTGGGTGTTTAGTCTCTAAAAACAAAGCGGTTATACAAACAGCAATAAAATTCGCACAAGCACGTTTAAGTCCACCTACATTAGCCCAAATAGCTAGTGAAGCTGCTTTGGAAACAAAACAAAGCTACTTTAACGATGTTATTGAAGAATATGTTGAGCGGAGAAATGCTTTAATTTCTGAATTACAAAAAATTGATGGTGTTAAAGTTGCAAAACCAAAAGGCGCTTTTTATTGTATAGTTGAATTACCAATAAAAAATACTGATCATTTTGCGCAATGGCTTTTAGAAGATTTTGATGTTAACAATGAAACTATCATGGTTGCGCCAGCCGCGGGATTTTATTCTACTCCAAGTATAGGTTTAAACCAAATTAGAATTGCATACGTACTTAAAAAGGAAAGTTTGATAAAAGCGGCATCAATTTTAAAAGAGGCCTTAAAAGTTTATAAAGATTAGTGCAAATTCAAAATAACATATCTTTAAAACCATACAATACGTTTGGCATTGATGTTGAAGCAAAACATTTTGTTTCAGTTAGTAATCTTAATGATTTAAAGCAAATTTTATCATTAAAAGGATATACAAACAAATTAATATTAGGTGGTGGTAGCAATATATTATTAACAAAAGATTTTAACGGTCTAGTTATCCACATAAACCTTAAAGGTATAGAGTTAATTCAGCAGAATGATAATTCTATTATTGTTAAAGCAAATGCAGGTGAAAACTGGCATGAATTTGTAATGTGGTGTATTCATAATAATTTCGGTGGTATAGAAAATTTATCTTTAATACCAGGCAATGTAGGTACTGCTCCAATCCAGAATATCGGCGCTTATGGCGTGGAGTTAAAAGATATTTTTGAATCTTGTGAAGTATTGTCCTTAAAAACAAAAACCTTACAATCCTTTTATAAATCCGATTGCAATTTTGGTTATAGAAACTCAATATTTAAGCAAGAAGTTAAAGGCAAGTTCATTATAACAAGTGTAAATTTTAAACTTTCAAAAAACAAACATCAGCTTAACATCAATTATGGTGCTATAACTTCTCAATTACAATTGATGCAAATCACCAATCCTACCATTCAAGATGTTTCAAAAGCAATAATAAGTATTAGAGAAAGTAAATTACCAAACCCTAAAGAGATTGGAAATAGCGGGAGTTTTTTTAAAAATCCGGTTATATCGAAAAAACATTTTAATATACTTCTTAAAAATTTTGGAAACATACCTAGTTATCCAATCTCTGATGATGCTGTTAAAGTGCCCGCAGGTTGGCTTATTGAAAAAGCAGGATTTAAAGGAAAAAGATTTAATAATTATGGTGTACACAAAAATCAAGCCTTAGTACTCGTAAATTATGGTAATGCAAATGGGAATGATATATTAAATCTTTCAAAATTGATTCAAAAAACAATAAAACATCTTTTTGGAATTTATATTGAAACTGAAGTTAATATTTTATAATTCAATAACGAATTAATTAGTGCCTATTTAGCAAAATGTGGTTAAATATTAAAAGTACAAACAAAATCTAAAAGAAATTTCTAACTTTGGTAAAACATTTACCACACAAACATATATACAAAAAACACCATTTTGATTTCACCATTAGAAAAGCAAATAGTCAATTTATTACAAAAAAGCGATAAAAAAGCTATTACCTTATTATATGAAAACTACGCTGATGCCCTTTTGGGTGTCATAAAAAAAATGATTTCTGATGATGATACTGCACAAGACGTACTTCAAGAAACTTTTGTTAAAATATGGCGTTATTCAAAAAAATACGATTCAAGTAAAGCAAAATTATTTACCTGGCTATATAGGATAGCGTACAATTCTGCTATCGATAAAGTACGCTCACAAAAAAATAAATCAAAAAATGAAGTCCAGATAGAAACTTCTAGCGTATATAAAATAACATCAAACGAATTAAACGAAGATGTTATAGATATAAAAAAACATTTAAGTAGATTAGATGAAAAATATCAAATAGTAATTAATGCTCTTTTTTTTGAGGGTATGACGCAGCAGGAGGCTAGCGATGAACTAAATATTCCTTTAGGAACAATAAAATCAAGATTAAAAATAGGATTACGTGAATTAAAAAAAGTTTACGCCCCCAAACAAAAATAAAGTCATGAATGAGAAAATAAATACTTTTTTAAATTCTGGCCTATTAGACAAATATCTACTAGGTGAAACTTCTTCTGTTGAAACAGAAAAGGTGGAGTCTTACATTACAAGATACCCAGAAATCGAAAACACCTACAACTTGATGCAATACAACCTTGAAGTGGTTGCAAAAGCTAATGCCGTAGAAGCACCAAAAAACATCTTAAATTCTATTTTAAATGAACTAGATGATACTCCTGTTGTTAAATTAAACACAACAAAAAAATATAAGAAATGGTATAAATTTAGTGTTGCCGCTAGTATTGCCGCATTAATTTTTGCTGGAACTTCTTATTTATTTTATAGTAATAACCAGAAGCTTGCAAATGAAAATCAGGTTGTAGTTGAAGAGTTATTTGATTTACGAAACGATATCGAACAGAACAATATAATGTTAGATAATGTTATGAGACAACTTCTAAAGCTCAACAATCCTGAAACTGAAAAGTATATTATAACCGGGAACGATCGCGCTAAAGATTTAAAAACAGTGGCCTATATTAACCCTAAAGAAAAAACATCTATGATTGATGTGGTTTCGTTACCAGAATTACCACAAGAACAATGTTACCAGATTTGGGCAGAGTTACAGGGTAAAATGGTAAACTTAGGAATTTTAGATAAAGCAGATAGAAAGTTAAGAAATATTCCATACATGGAAGATGCCCTAGCTTTAAGTATTACTATTGAGACCAAGGGCAGTAAAACTATAGCCTCAAAACAAAATTCTGTAGCAGAAATTAGTTTGCAATAAATTACAATTTACTGTAAATGATGAAAGCCTCCTTTTGCACTATAAAAGGAGGCTTTTCTAATTAAAACAAATTTGGAATAAGATAAATAAACTATTCTATTCTTTATCGAAAAATGCTTTGTGAATAAATCCGGCAACTATAGCACCCGCAATTGGAGCTAACCAAAACAACCAAAGTTGCGCTGTAAATTCGCCTCCAGCAAATAATGCCTGACTTGTAGATCGTGCAGGATTAACTGACGTGTTTGAAATAGGAATACTTATTAAATGTATTAAAGTTAAACCTAAACCAATAGCAATACCAGCAAAACCTTTCGGTGCTTTTGGATACGTACTTCCTAAAATAATCAATAAAAAAAACATGGTTAAAACAAATTCCGTAATTAAAACAGAAACCATACTATAACCTCCTGGAGATAAATCTCCGTAACCATTCGCAGCAAAGCCACCAATATCAGTAAAATCTGATTTTCCAGAAACTATTAAATACAAAACACCTGCTGCTGCAACTGCTCCAACAACTTGAGCAATAATATAACCAAGTAATTCTTTTGCCGGAAATTTCCCCCCTGCCCACAAGCCTATGGAAACAGCTGGATTAAAATGAGCTCCAGACACGTGCCCTACAGCATAAGCCATCGTTAAAACAGTAAGACCAAAAGCAAGTGACACACCCACAAACCCTATACCTAATTCTGGATATCCAGCAGCAAATATAGCACTACCACAACCCCCAAAAACAAGCCAAAACGTTCCAAAAAACTCTGCAAATAATTTTTTCATAATTAAATAATTTTAAATTGGTTAGAAAATGAATATATAAATGATTAGTAATAAGACACTAATATTAATAATAAGACACTAAATAAACTAAACAGTCACATAAGTTTACTTTGTTCTACTATTAAAATTTATGAACTAAAATCTTATATTTGTACAAATTTTTACAAATTCTACATGAAACTTCTTTTAATAACCATTATACTTTTAGGATTAGGAATTGCTGGAATTGCCATTAAGATTTGGGCAAAAAAGGATGGTAAATTTGCTGGAACCTGCGCTAGCCAAAATCCTATGCTCAATAACGAAGGGGAATCCTGTGGTTTTTGCGGCAAAACACCAGATCAGTATTCAGATTGTAAAGAAACACAACATTCATAATATTGTATGGGGTTTCTTGATTTTTTGCTCTATGGATTTGTAGCTATAGTATTTATTCAGTCCATTTATTATATTTTATTCTTTGGTAGATTCGCTTTCTCTAAACAAAAAAAAACGACTCCTTTAAGCATAGCAGTTTCTGTAATCATTTGTGCTAAAAATGAAGCTGAAAATTTAAACTCATTTTTGCCCTTAATCATTGATCAAGAGTATCCAGATTTTGAAGTTGTACTTATTAACGATGCTTCAAATGATAATACCTTAGATGTTATAGAACATTTCTCTAAATTACATAGCAATATAAAAATTGTAAACGTTAAAAGCAACGAAGCCTTTTGGGGTAACAAAAAATACGCTTTAACGCTAGGAATTAAAGCTGCAAAAAATGATTATCTTTTATTTACAGATGCAGATTGTAAACCAGCATCAAACCATTGGCTAAAAGAAATGAGCGCGAATTTTAGCAATAAAAAATCTATTATTTTAGGCTATGGGGCTTATATAAAAAATAAAAATTCGTTATTAAACAAGTTAATTCGTTTTGAAACATTTATAACAGCAATTAACTATTTTTCATTTGCAAAATCAGGTGTACCTTACATGGGTGTTGGAAGAAACTTAGCGTATACTAAAAAAGCATTTTTTGATGCAAATGGTTTTATTAATCATATAAAAATACGTTCTGGCGATGATGATTTATTTGTAAACCAAATAGCAACCCCACAGAATACAACCATCTGTTTTTCAAAAGAAAGCTTTACAGAATCTATACCAAAAGCAACATTTGCAGATTGGTATAAACAAAAAAGACGACATGTTTCCACAGCAAAGCATTATAAAACGAACCATAAACTATTGCTTTCGCTTCTATATACTTCAAATTTACTATTCTGGTTATTCGCAATTATATTATTAGTCATTTTATTTAGTTGGAAAATGGTATTAAGTTTATTCGTTTTTAGAATTGTATTACAGTATACTATATTATGGATGTCATCAAAAAAGCTAGGAGAAACCGATGTGTTGTTTTATCTTCCTTTTCTTGAAATTTTTTTAATTATTGTACAATTAACTATATTTATAAACAATCTTATCTCAAAACCTAATCATTGGAAATAGAGAAAGCCATTTTACGTGCAAAAAAAAATGACCAAAAAGCATTTAATTATTTATTAGATACTTTTTGGGACAATGTATACGGTTTTCAATTAAAACGGACTCGCAATGAAAATGATGCTGAAGATATTACCATTCAAACCTTCTCTAGAGCATTTGATAAAATTGAAACCTTTAATGAAAAATACACTTTTAAAACATGGTTAATTACCATTTCAAAAAATATCCACATTGATTTATTACGAAAAGAAAAAAAATCAATTACCCATGTTATATCTAAAAATAACCCAGAGGTTTTTCAAGTTTTAGACGAATCACCATCTGCAGAAGATAAGTTGATTACAGAACAAAATTTAGCCAAGCTACTTCGCGATATAAAAAAACTGAAACCACACTACCAAGACGTTATAAATTTGCGCTATTTTCAAGAGTTTAGTTATAAAGAAATTTCTGAAGAATTGAAAGAACCTATAAATAACGTTAAAGTAAAATTACTTCGTGCTAAAAAACTATTAGCACAAATTATTAGAGAAAAGTAATGATAGCTAAACTAAAAAACTTAGGTCCAGGATTGCTTTTTGCTGGTGCAGCTATTGGGGTTTCGCATTTGGTACAATCCACTCGAGCTGGTGCAGATTTTGGCTTAGGTTTAATCTGGGCATTACTTTTAGTTAATGTTTTTAAATATCCGTTTTTTCAATATGGGCCGCGTTATGCAACTGCTACAGGAGAAAGCTTATTGGAAGGTTATTTAAAACTTGGCAAAGGTGTTTTAGCTGTTTATTTTATACTAAGTTTAGGTACTATTTTCACTATTCAAACCGCAGTAACTATTGTTACTGCCGGTTTAGCATCTTCATTATTTGGAACTTTTATTAGTCTTGAAGTATGGACTGTTATTATTTTGGCTATATCTTTAAGCTTATTACTTTTGGGAAAGTATAAACTTTTAGATCGGTTGATGAAAATTATAATAATTACACTTACCTTGAGCACTTTAGCAGCAGTAAGTGTGGCGCTATATAATAATACAAATAAATTTTCTTTCAGACAGGTTTTACCGGGTAGCAGCTTAGAAATCGCCTTTTTAATTGCGTTTATGGGTTGGATGCCTGCGCCTTTGGATATTGCTGTATGGCAATCTTTATGGTCTCTTGAAAAAAGTAAAGACACTAAAAATTATACCACAAAGTCTGCACTATTTGATTTTAACGTTGGCTATATAGGCACTATTATACTAGGTATTAGCTTTGTTCTTTTAGGCACTTTAGTCATGTATAACAGTGGTGAGGCATTTAGTAATAAAGCCAGCATATTTTCAGTACAACTAATACAAATTTACACCAAAAGTCTTGGAGATTGGGCTTATGTTATTATTGGCATTGCTGCTTTTACCACAATGTTTAGTACAACCTTAACCACTTTGGATGCTTCTCCACGAGCTATGGCAAAAGCCACACAGTTACTTTTTAAAAACAATACAAAACTAAATTATGCCTTTTGGATTGGGTTACTTACCGTTGGAACTCTTGGTGTTTTTTTCTTTTTAGCATCTGAAATGGGGCTATTAATAAAAATAGCTACTATATTATCTTTTGTAACCGCACCTTTTTATGCTATAATAAATTATTTGTTAATTTCCAGTAAACATACACCTGTAAAATACCGCCCCTCTTTGGCACTACACATCTTAAGCATTTCTGGAATTTTATTTTTAATTGGCTTTAGTGTATGGTTTTTCACTATACTTTAAAAGTTTTTATCCAGGTTTTAGCAGAAAAACTTATAAAGTGTTTTTTGCTACTTTTTTATAATTTTGTTTTAAATAAAATTCAGATTTGTAAGTACTCGGTTTTTGCTGTACCGTTAAGCAAACATATTCATGATTAATTTATAAACTAAAATGAAATTTGTGCTCTTGATTTGTGTTAGGTGAAGAATACGATACTCCACAAGTTTTGCAACTTAGTGATTAAACGAGGACTTGTAATCTATAGCCCGACGCCTTTTTGGGTAACGCCAAAAAACTTTAAAAACAACAAGTTTAGTATACCGGTTTTAAGTATAATTCCATAACGTTCTCTTAAGTATTATTTTAAAGAATACTTTGTATATTTGTTACCTATATGTTAAAGATATGAATACCGAAACTGGTTCAAATATACTACCCTCACGACTCTCTAAGCCAAAATGGCTTCGAGTAAAATTGCCGACTGGAAAAAAATACACCGAGCTTAGAGGTTTGGTGGACAAGTATAGCTTAAATACCATTTGTGCCTCAGGAAGTTGCCCTAATATGGGTGAGTGTTGGGGTGAAGGAACTGCTACATTTATGATTTTAGGAAATGTGTGCACACGTTCCTGTGGGTTTTGTGGTGTAAAAACGGGACGGCCTGAAACAGTGGATTGGGACGAACCTGAAAAAGTTAGCCGTTCTATAAAAATCATGGGGATTAAACATGCTGTTTTAACAAGTGTGGATCGGGATGATTTAAAAGATATGGGTAGCATTATGTGGGCTGAAACGGTAAAGGCGGTTAGAAGAATGAATCCAGAAACGACTTTAGAAACTTTAATACCTGATTTCCAAGGTATTGAAATGCATATTGATAGAATTATAACTGTAGCTCCGGAAGTGGTATCGCATAATATTGAAACCGTGCGCCGATTAACTCGTGAAGTAAGAATACAAGCGCAATATGATAGAAGTATGGGCGTTTTAAAATATTTAAAACAACAAGGGCAAAGACGAACAAAGTCTGGAATTATGCTTGGTTTGGGAGAAACTCGTGAGGAAGTTATTGAAACACTTTATGATTTGCGAGCCAATGATGTGGATGTGGTTACTATTGGACAATATTTACAACCAAGTAAAAAACACCTACCTGTTAAGCAATTTATAAACCCAAGCCAGTTTGAAGAATATGAGGCTATAGGTTTGGATTTAGGTTTTCGCCATGTGGAAAGTAGTGCTTTAGTAAGGTCGTCTTACAAGGCACAAAAACACATTAATTAATCATGGTTCGTGTTGCCATCAATGGGTTTGGCAGAATTGGTAGACGTGTTTTCAGGTTGCTTAAAAAGCATAAAAACATACAAGTTGTTGCAATTAATGATTTAGCAGATGCAAGAACGTTGAGCCATTTACTTAAATATGATAGTGTACATGGTGCGTTTGATGGTGATGTATCGTATTGTAGCAATGAGATTATTGCTAATAAAAAATCCATTCCAATTTTAAATAAAAAACATCCAAAAGATATAGACTGGAAACCTTTTCATGTTGATTTTGTAATCGAATCTACAGGGAAATTTAAATTAACTTCAGAATTAAAACATCATATAAGTAATGGTGCAAAGCAAGTTATTTTAAGTGTTCCCGCTCATGAAGATGATATTAAAACAATTGTATTAGGTGTTAATGACGATAGCATTGATGGCACGGAAACTATAATCTCCAACGCTTCGTGTACTACGAATAATGCGGCACCAATTATTGATATTATTGATAAATTATGTGGTATTAATCAAGCTTATATCACTACAGTTCACTCCTATACTACCGATCAAAGTTTACACGACCAACCCCATAGTGATTTAAGGAGGTCCAGAGCTGCAAGTCAGTCTATAATCCCAACAACAACTGGAGCCGCAAAAGCATTAACTAAAATTTTCCCAAAACTTTCAGAAGTCATAGGGGGTTGTGGCATTCGCGTTCCTGTTATAAATGGTTCTTTAACCGATATTACCTTTAATGTTAAAAAAAACGTTTCTGTAAAAGATATTAATAATGCTTTTGAAAAAGCCGCGAAACAAAAATATAAGGGTATTATAGAATATACTGAAGAGCCTATCGTATCTATAGATATCGTTGGGAATTCACATTCATGTATTTTCGACTCTCAAATGACATCAGTAATAGGAAATATGGTAAAAATTATAGGATGGTATGATAATGAAACAGGTTATTCACAAAGAATCATCGACTTATTATGTAATATGTCGGAAAAAAAGTGTGTTTAATCGATTAAATAATTATATTTGTTAGCAATAATGATTAAAATGTATCAACTGAAAAATCACATATTCATCATTTTTATGTTAATAAACATCACAGTCTTTTCCCAAAAGGCTATTGATAAAGACCCTGAAATAGTACAAAACAACATTAATTATCGCATTTTACAATCGCAAACGGAATTAGAAAACTATAATTATTATAAAGCTAAACAAAATCTTGACGAAGCTCTTAAACTAGCTGAAAATGCAGGTAAAAACAAGAGCCTTGGTATTATTTATGAAATTAAAGGGCGCTTAGAACTTATTCTTGAAGAAGAAGATAAAGCCATAAAGTCTTTAAACAAAGCTATTGAAATTCAACGCATTATAAACGACAACTTTAATTTAGGTAATTCCTATAAAACTTTCGGTGATGTATACCTAGCTAAAAAAGATTACTATTCTGCACTAGATTCTTATACTGCTGCAAAATCTAAATTCCAAGAAGAAAACAGGATTGATGCATTAGCAGAAACGTTACTATTTGAAGGAAAAACTTATAAAGAATTAAAAAATTACAAGAAAGCAAGGGATATTATAGAGCAATCTTTAGCTATGGCTAAAAAGTACGATTACTTTAAAATACAAAGTGAAGCTTTAATTAATCAAGCCAACGTTTACAATAACCTAGGAAACAATGAAAAAGCTCTTGAAGTTGGTTTAGAAGGCCTTGACATAGCAAAAAAAAATAATTTTACCAATGTAATTAACGAAGGTTATTTTATTATAAGTGAATTATATAACCATGCACAAAACTATAAAAGTTCAAGAGATTATCTTCAAGCCCACTTAAAACTTTCTGATTCGATAAGGAGGTTAACTAAAGTTAAATCTTCAAGAAATCAAGAAACTCAATTTCGATTAAATGAGGAAATTGAGAAAAATAAAGAAGTGGTTCAACAACTAGAAAAAGCGGAAGACGATAAAAGTTTGGGAACTTTAATTTCTATATTAAGTGTTGCATTAATTACAATATTATCTCTTTTAACACTATCCCTTTACAAAAACAACAACATAAGGCTTAAGACTAATAATATGCTGCATAGAAAGAATGGAGAACTTATTGTTGCAAAAGAAAAAGCAGAATTGGCATCGAAAACTAAGGCTAATTTCTTGTCCACAGTAACACATGAATTACGAACACCTTTATATGCTGTTACAGGCTTAAGTAACATGTTGTTAGATGAAAACCCGCGACCAGAGCAAGTCCAACATTTAAAATCACTTAAATTCTCAGGAGATTATCTATTAACTTTCATAAATGACATTCTTCAAATAAATAAAATTGAGGCCAACAAAGTCGATATTGAACCAGAATCCTTCAACCTGAAAAAGAAAATAAATAATATCGTTCTAGCACTTAATAATTCGGCATTAGACAATAACATTAAAATCCACTTAGAATACGATAAAAATTTACCTGAAAATTTTATTGCAGACCAACTAAAAATTTCTCAAATCCTGATTAATTTAATTGGAAACTCTATTAAATTTACTAAAGATGGAGACATATGGATACGTATTCATAAAACCGAAGAGGAAGGTAAAAAATATACACTTCGTTTTGAAGTAGAAGATAATGGGATTGGCATTAGCCAAGAAAAACAAGATCATATGTTTGAAAGTTTCTCTCAAGGCTCTATACAAATTAACCGTAAATATGGCGGTACTGGTTTAGGGTTATCAATTGTAAAAGGATTAATTGATATTTTAAAAGGAGAAATTTATGTTAAGAGTGAGCTAAATAAGGGAACGACTTTTTATTTTGAAATCCCTCTTGAATACACAACAATTAAAGAATCTGAAGATATTAAGATTGACTATTTTAATGGTAATGAAAGTGATTTAGATTTAACTAAAATTAAAATTTTGGTGGTTGAGGATAATAAAATCAACCAAATGATAACCAAAAAGATTTTAACAAAAATGGACCTTAAGTGTGATATTGTTGACAATGGAGAGGATGCTGTTGAAAGCATAAAAGCATACGATTACAACATCATATTAATGGATATCCATATGCCAGGCATTAGTGGTATTGAAGCCACTAAAATTGTAAGGAAATTTGATAAGGAACTTACTATTTTTGCACTTACCGCGGTAACTATTGAAGATAAAATGCATGAATTTGAAGAAGCTGGTTTTACAGACATTATTCCTAAACCATTTAAGCAAGAAGAGTTTGAGAAAAAACTTTATAACGCATTAGCTGCCAAAAAAAACGCACCTTCCGCTAGTGCCTAGCGTCTAACAAAATCTTTAACAACTTTATCCATTTTAAAGGCATCGTTAATTTTTATTTTAATCGGCAAATAAAATAATTTATCTTTCAATGTATCGAATTTTTTTAACCTCATAAAATCTTTTTCTGTGGTAATGATCAACTCTTTTTTTTCTAGAGTTAATATATCTTCTTTATTGAAATCATAATGATCATTAAAGTTTAAATGCTCAAAATTTAAGTTTTTATTTTTTAAATAATTTACTAATGGTGCTGCGTTCGCAATACCCGTAACCAAAGTAAAAGATTTTAATTCGCTTAAAAGCCTTGTTAAAGTTAAAGAATGTAATGTTCTAGAATACACAACAGAGCTAAAAAAAACATGCTGATTTGCCTTGGGTGCAATCCTTTTTACCATGTTGTTTTTTTCACTTTCGCTAATAACCGTTGGACATTTGGTAATCATTATAATATCGGCACGTATACTACCACTTCGTGGTTCTCGTAAATTACCAGTTGGTAAAACCACATCATTGAAATATGGATTAGCATATGTAGTTAACAAAATATTAAATCCGGCGTGCACTTTTCTATGCTGATAGGCATCATCTAATAATATAACTTCTGGACTTTTTTTTTGTAAGTTTCGAATACCATTTTGTCTGTCGGAATCTACAGCTACTAAAATATCCTCTTTAAATTTTGAGTAAAATTGAAAAGGCTCATCTCCAATTGTTTCGGCTGATGATTTGACATTTGCCAATTGAAAACCTCTCGTTTTTCGTTTATAACCCCTACTTAGTGTCGCCACTTTATAGTCTTCCTTTAAAAGATGAATTAAATATTCAATCATAGGTGTTTTTCCTGTACCACCCACACTTAAATTACCAACGCAAATTACAGGAAAATTATAAGACATAGATTTTTTAATTCCCAAATCATATAACTTATTTCGAAACCAAGTCACTAAATAATATATGGGTACAATTGGACATAATATGTATCTCAAAATTTTCATCATAGCGAAAGTATAATATTTTATCTTTGAAGCAAACAAATATAAGTATGATTGTACACGATGTTATAAATCATTTAGAAGAATTGGCACCCTTAGCTTACGCTGAGGATTTTGATAATGTAGGCTTATTGGTAGGTAATAGAACACAAAAGGTTTCAGGTGTCCTAGTTACATTAGATACTCTTGAAGCTGTTATAGATGAAGCTATTCAAGCCAAATGCAACCTCATAATAAGTTTCCACCCCATTATTTTTAAAGGCTTAAAAAAACTAACAGGTAAAAATTATGTAGAGCGCGTCGTTATTAAAGCTATTAAACATGATATTGCAATTTTCAGTATTCATACAGCGCTTGATAATGCTTTGCAAGGCGTAAACGATATGATTTGCACTCAATTAGAATTAAAAAATAAGCGTATTTTAATTCCACAAAGCGAAACTATAAAAAAACTAACCACCTATGTTCCTAAAAATGAAGCGGAAACATTAAGAAATGCTTTGTTTGATGTGGGCGCAGGAAGTATAGGTAATTATTCAAACTGTAGTTTTAACGTAGAAGGTTATGGCACTTTCAAGGGCAACGAAAATTCAAATCCTACAAAAGGCGAAAAAAACAAAACTCATACCGAAAAAGAAACAAAAATTACAATAACCTACGCTAAACATCAAGAATCTCAAATCCTTCAAACACTTTTCAAAACTCATTCTTACGAAGAAGTTGCTTATGAGGTTACAACACTTGAAAATAAAAACCAAAATATTGGTATGGGTATGATAGGTGAATTTGCAGAAGCTATGGATGAATCCAGGTTTTTAAAGCACTTAAAAACAAAAATGAATACCGAATGTATCAGGCATTCTGCTTTTTTAAATAAAAAAATAAAAAAAGTTGCCATTTTAGGTGGTTCGGGCAGTTTTGCTATAAATGCTGCTAAAACGAACGGTGCCGATGCTTTCGTGACAGCAGATTTAAAATATCACGACTTTTTTAGTGCCGAAAACAGCATTCTTTTAGCGGATATTGGGCATTATGAAAGTGAGCAATTCACAAAAAATCTTTTAGTTGCATATCTTACAAAAAAAATTACTAATTTTGCAATCATTTTATCGAACACAAATACCAATCCTGTTAAGTATTTATAAAGTATGGCTAAAAAGAAAGAAGTAACTGTTGAGGAGCGTTTAAGAGCTTTATACGATTTACAATTAATCGATTCCCGTATAGACGAAATTAGAAATGTTCGTGGAGAACTTCCTTTAGAAGTTCGTGATTTAGAAGATGAAGTTGCCGGATTAAACATCAGGTTAGAAAAATTGGTTTCTAATTTAGAGGTTACAGATAATGATATTGCCAATAAGAAAAATTTAATTGAAGAATCCAAAGCTTTAATTAAAAAATATGCTGAGCAACAAAAAAATGTTAGAAATAACAGAGAATTTGACTCTTTAACAAAAGAAGTTGAATTTCAAGAATTAGAGATTGAATTAGCAGAAAAACACATTAAAGAATTTAAAGTTCAAATAGAGCAGAAAAAAGAGGTAATTGCTGAAACCAAAGAGCGTGTAAAAGAGCGCGAAACGCATTTAAAACATAAAAAAAGTGAGTTAGATGCTATTTTAGCAGAAACTGAAAAAGAAGAACAAGCGTTAATTGGTAAATCTGAAGATTACAAAAAACAAATCGAAGATCGCTTAATTAAAGCATATACAAGAATCAGAACCAATGTAAAAAATGGTTTAGCTGTTGTGCCTATTGAAAGAGGTGCTGCTGGAGGATCTTTCTTTACTATTCCACCACAAGTTCAAGTGGAAATTGCTGCTCGTAAAAAAGTCATTACCGATGAGCATAGCGGACGTATTTTAGTTGATGCTGCTTTAGCAGATGAACAAAAGATAAAAATGGAAAAAATGTTTTCTAAACTATAATTCATATTTTAATATTATTGAAAGCCTTCATTTATTGGAGGCTTTTTTTATATCTAATAATTTGACATTACCACAAGGGTCGAGTTTTCCATTCCAAGTCCGCGATACCCAAAACATACTGTGGGCTTTTATTCATGCTTTTATTTAATATAATTGGATTTATGAACATGAAAGATTCACTGCAATACCTAAAACGGGAAGAGTCCGCAGTAAGCAGTTTTCATTCTCCAAATTATTAACACGATTAAAAGTTTAATTCGCAATAAAGTATTACATAACTATGCCTCCTCAATCCTTTATAAGGAAGAAAAAAATCACTTGTTACAGAATACCTGTTTATAAGAAGGCTAAGTGGTGTTTTCCTTTATGACTCCAATCAAAACTCCTAATTTTAAATAACTTTTACAAAAAAAAATTTAAGGTTTCGTACTTTTATACGTCTAAGAAAAGAGTTATGAAAAAAATAATCCCAATACTAGCATTAACCGTATGTTTCAGTTGCCAAAATACAGCACAAACAAATAAACAGCAAGAAGCGGTTATAAACTCAGAACCTGTTGCAGTTTCCATTAAAAACGGAAAAGCCAAAGCATATTTTGCAAGTGGTTGTTTTTGGTGTGTAGAAGCTATTTACGAAAGTGTAAAAGGCGTAGACGAATCCATTTCAGGATATTCTGGTGGATACACAAAAAACCCAACTTACGAGTCAAGTAATACAGGAAGGACAGGACACGCCGAGGCTGTAGAAATTATTTACGACCCAAAAACTGTAAGTTTTGAAACCTTAGTAGATATTTATTTCGCGTCACAAAATGTTACACAAGTCAACGGGCAAGGAAATGACAAAGGTTCACAATACCGTTCCATAATTTTTTACCAAAACAATGCGCAGAAGCAAATCATTTTAGAGAAAAAAGCTGCGTTAGCTAAAAAATTAGATAAAACAATTGCTGCCGAAGTCTATCCATTTCAAAAATTTTGGATAGCCGAAGATTATCATCAAGATTATGAGAAACTGCACCCAAACCATCCTTATATCCAGAATGTATCTGTTCCAAGGTTAAATCGGTTTAAGGGGAATTTCTCTAAGGAGTTTCTTAAAGAAGATGCCCATTAAAAAATCCTATTTCCAGACCCTTCAGGTTTAAAACCTTAAAGGTCTTTTTATGTGAAAAAAATTTAGAAATTTAGATTAATTCTTATGCTCTCCTTGATGTTTGTAAGCTTCCCCTAAAACCGAACTGAAAAAAGAAATTATTGAATTAAAAAAGTAAGTACTACCTACAAGATGTTGATATGACAAATAAAAACATGTAAATTCTTTCAAAACATAAAACCTATATTTTCATAGCCTTCAAAGTAAAAATCAAAGGATACAACTTATCCTCGGTTACAAACATCTCAGAATCCGTTTTAATCAAATTAGGCAACACATCATAAGGGCTTTCATCATATTCGTTTAAATACTCAATTTGCAATCCAGCTTCGGTTAAAGCGTTAATCACTTCACTTAACCCATGATTCCAACCATATTCCTTCGTTACCATTTTTGAGTCTTGGCTAGCGTAAGTCCCTTCATATTCTTCATAAATCACATCGTCTTGCATATATCCATATTTTATAACGGGTTTGTCATCTAAATAATCAAACATCCAAACTATTGGGTGGAATTCAGCCATAAAAAACGTGCCCCCCTTTTTTAAACGTTCAGCAATCATTTTACCCCAAGGTTTTAAATCTGGTAACCAACCAATCACACCGTAACTTGTATAAACAATATCAAACGTATCTTTTACATATTCCGAAGTATCTAAAACATTACAGCAAACAAATTCAGCGTCAAGCTTTAATTCATCATTTAAACTTTTCGCGAGTTTTACACCTTCATCACTCAAATCTACACCTGTACAGGTCGCTCCCATTCTAGTCCAACTCAATGTATCTTGCCCAAAATGACATTGCAAATGCAATAACGATTTACCAAAAACATCGCCTAAAGCTTCTAACTCATAAGGCATTAAAGACGATTTTCCTTTTTTAAAAGCTTCCAAATCATACATATCGCTTTTGGAATGTACTTTTACTTTATCATTCCAAGTGGCTTTATTTGCATGAAAATATTTATCGTTGTTAGTCATCTTCAAATGATATCTTTGTGAAAAATCTAAATTATGAAAAAATTACTAGTCATCATCAGCATAATAAGTATTTGCTATGCTTGTAAACAAAAAACGGAAACCATTCAGCCAGAAAAAGAACTTTCAATAGCTAAAAAAATATCCAACGCCCACGGTTTTGAAAACTGGAAACAGGTTTCTGAAATTCAGTTTACATTTAACATGGATGAGGACAGTACACATTTTGAGCGTTCGTGGATTTGGAAACCCAAAACCAATCAAGTAACGGCAATAACGAAGAATGACACGATTAATTACAACCGAAATAAAATAGATTCCACACTTACAAAAACTGATGGTGGATTTATAAATGATAAATATTGGTTATTAGTACCTTTCCAATTAATTTGGGATGAAGGTGCAACCCTTTCTGCGCCTATTAAAGAAACTGCACCTATTATCAAAAGTGAACTAAGTAAAATAACCATAACCTATCCAAATGAAGGCGGATATACCCCAGGAGATGCTTATGATATTTTTTTTGGAGATGATTTTTTAATTAAAGAATGGGTGTTTAGAAAAGACAATCAAAAAGAACCTTCTATGATGACAACTTTTGAAAACTATCAAGATTTTAATGGTATAAAAATTGCAAAAGACCACAGGAAGTTTGAAGGAGATTGGAATCTGAATTTCTCAAAAATAAAAATTATAAAAGAATAAATTTTTCAAAATAGATGTAATGAAAACATCTAAACTACGACTAAAAGCGTATATAAAGTATAGCAAATATTTTTCCGCACTATGCGCCTATATATATTAAAGCGCTTCAATAAGAGTTGAAGCGCTTTTTCATTGTAATGCAACTTCTTTTTTAAAACCTTTAGCTTAAATTAATCCAAATAAAATTTAAATACTCAATATCAACCTTTAAAACCCACCGTAACATGTGCACCATCACAAAAAGGTTTATTGTTCGAGTTTCCGCATCTACAAAATGCAGTGGTTTCATTTTTAATTTCAGAAACACCATCTTTTTCAATAACTTTTAGTGTGCCGTGGATTAATAATGGGCCGTTATCTAAAACCTCAATGTTTGTTTTTTTAATGTCTGAATCTTCATTTTTTTTAATATTCAAATAATAACTTAAAGCTCCTGAAGGGCAATGTTTTACTTGGTTGATCAAATTCTCGGTCGCCCCTTTTTCAATTCTTATCCATGGTCGTACTTTTGGTCTAAATACATTGGGTAAACCTTTCACACAAATTCCTGAATGTTTACAGGACTCTGGTTTCCAAACAATTGTAACCTCTCCATTTGTATATTCTCTCGTTCTAGCCATAGCATTAAGTTTTTACTAAATATACAAAATTTAGCCCATTTCAATCGTTGGCTTTAGCCTTCTTTACTAACTTAATATTTCTTATTTTTGTTATAAATCGAAAACCAAATCACATTGTCCGACTATAAATTAGGTCTTGAATATGCTTTAAAACAAGACCGAAATGATATATTAAAAACTTATCGAAATCAATTTCATATTCCGAAAAACAAAGACGGAACCGATCTAATTTATATGACTGGAAATTCTTTAGGACTTCAGCCAAAAAAAACCAAATCTTACGTTAACCAAGAACTTGAAGATTGGGCTAATTTAGGTGTTGAGGGTCATTTTGAAGCTAAAAACCCTTGGCTACAATATCATGAATTTTTAACGGAAAGTATGGCAAGAGTAGTAGGTGCCAAACCTATTGAAGTGATAGTTATGAATACGCTTACCGCTAATTTACACTTCATGATGGTATCGTTTTACAAACCCACAAAAACACGTTATAAAATACTTATTGAAAGTGATGCGTTTCCTTCGGACAAATATGCAGTAGAATCGCAATTGCGGCATCATGGGGTTGATGATAAGGATGGTCTTATTCTTTGGAAACCCAGAACTGGAGACACATTATTAAATTATGAAGATTTAGAATCTATTCTCGCTGACCAAGGCGATAAGATTGCACTCATTATGGTTGGTGGCGTTAATTATTACACAGGTCAATTTTTCGATTTAAAACGCATAACAGTTTTAGGTCATAATCATGGATGCATTGTTGGTTTTGATTGTGCCCACGGTGCTGGAAACGTATCATTAAATTTACATGATTCTGGAGCAGATTTTGCCGCTTGGTGCACCTATAAATATTTAAATTCGGGTCCAGGAAGCCTAGGAGGCTGTTTTGTGCACGAACGGCATGCGCATCGTAAAGATTTAAACCGTTTTGTTGGTTGGTGGAGCCATAACAAAAAAACCCGTTTTAACATGCGAGGGGAATTCGATCAACTTCCAGGAGCCGAAGGTTGGCAACTAAGTAATCCACCTATTTTATCGATGGCAGCTATAAGAGCTTCTCTTGATATATTTGCTGAAGTTGGCTTTGAAAAACTAACCGCAAAATCGAAAAAATTAACGGGCTATTTTGAGTTTTTATTAAATCATTTAGACGAAGACACCATAACAATAATAACACCACGTAATCCTGAAGAACGTGGTTGCCAATTATCCATTCAAGTAAATAATGCTGATAGATTATTACATACTAAATTAACTAATGCTGGGGTTATTAGCGATTGGCGAGAGCCAGACGTAATTCGTTGTGCTCCTGTACCGCTTTATAATACGTTTGAAGATGTTTATAAATTGGTTGAATGCCTATCCATAGCCCTCTCTGAAAGCAAGTGAGCTAGGATGTATTAAAACAAAACAAATGAAAGAAAAGACTAAAAAAACACGCTCCTACGGAGAAGGTTTAGAAAAAGGTCAAAACATACTAATAATTGGCGCAGGACTTTGCGGTTCGCTTTTAGCTCTAAGATTAGGTCAAAGAGGTTACAATGTTTCTGTTTATGAGATGCGACCAGATTTGCGTAAAGTAGATATTAGCGGTGGCCGTTCCATAAATTTAGCATTTTCAGACCGTGGTAATAAAGCCATAAAATTAGTTGGATTAGAGGATAAGGTCAAGGCCCTTTGCATTCCTATGAATGGACGTATGATTCATGATAAAAACGGCAATACCTTTCAATCCAATTATAGTGGGCGTGATTATGAATATATTAACTCTATTTCTCGTAGCGAACTCAATGCTTTACTTTTAGATGAAGCTGAGAAGCATGAAAATGTCAACATCTTTTTCAATAAAAAATGTAAATCGGTCGATTTTGAAAACAAAACGGTCTTATTTAGCGATAACCAAACCAAAAAGGAATTCATTAAAAAGGCCGATGTTATAATTGCCACAGATGGTGCGGGTTCTACCATGAGAAAAAGTTATTATTTAGGTAAAAAATTCTTGTTTAGTTTTTCACAAGCCTACTTAACACATGGATATAAAGAACTCAGCATTTTACCAAAACCGAATGGGGATTATAAAACTCATAAAAACGCGCTTCATATCTGGCCTAGAGGTAATTTTATGCTTATTGCATTACCCAACTTAGATGGTAGTTTTACGGTTACGCTTTTTTTAAGTTATACCGATGGCCTATACAATTTTGATAATTTAAGAACTGAAGACAGCGTTATGGAATTCTTCGCAAAAGAGTTTCCCGATGCTTTGGAACTTATGCCAAATCTTCTACAAGATTTTTTTGAAAATCCAACGGCACCTCTAGGGACCATAAAATGTTCGCCTTGGCATTACAAAGGCAATACCCTTTTAATGGGCGATGCAGCACATGCTATTGTTCCCTTTTACGGACAAGGTATGAACGCTTCTTTTGAGGATGTTGTTGAGTTTGATAGCGTTTTAAACCAAAATTTAGAAAACTGGGAAGCCATCTTTAAAACCTATGAAAATAGACGAAAAAAAGATACAGATGCTATAGCGGATTTGGCTATTGATAATTTTCACGAAATGAAAGGTCATGTGAATAACGCTATTTTCCAAGAAAAGCGTAAATTAGAAATGGCTTTAGAAAAAGAGTTTCCAAATGATTATTCCTCAAAGTATTCATTAGTAACATTCAATGAAAATATTGGTTATAGAGAAGCCATGTTACGAGGTCGCGCACAAGATAAAGCTATTTTGAATATGCTCTCCGATAAAAGGATTGATCTTAAAAACGATTCAAAGAATATTTTGTACAAAGTAAAAACTGAAACCGAAGCAATTCTAAAAGATGATAGAATTGCGGGGTTGAAATAGAAAAGCCTTCTATAGCCCTTTCAAAATAAGGGAATTAGCTTGGTAAAAAATTAACAAGGACTCAAATTCCCGTTTCGAGTCCCTTCCCTTTGGGAAGTTAAAAAGGGGCTTATTATGAGTAACAAAGTAACCCCAAGAGGTGCATATCCGCATACCAAAAGAGTTGGCGATTTTATATTCGTATCAGGAACAAGTTCTCGACGCGCAGACAATACCATTGCTGGTGTTGATATTATTGATGATATGGGGACTAAACGATTAAACGCTGAAGTACAAACCCGTGAGGTTTTAAAAAACATTGAAAAGAATTTAAGCATCGAAGGGGCTACGATTAAAGATGTTGTAGATGTAACATCTTTTTTAGTAAATATGAACGATTTTGCTGATTATAATAAAGCCTATGCTGAGTTTTTTGACAAGGAAACAGGACCAACACGAACCACAGTTGCGGTGCATCAATTACCACATCCTGATTTAGCAATTGAAATTAAAGTTTTGGCTTATAAAAAATTATAAATTTAAACAAGGTTTAAAACAAAACAAAAAGCTTTCCCAACTTACTTGTAAAGGATTACAATAATGATAAAAATTCAAAACTATATTAATGGTGAATTTGAAAATCCAATTTTAAATAATTGGCTAGAAAATTATAATCCAGCCAACGGAGAAGTTTATGGGCAAACCCCAAACTCTTCAAAAGCAGATGTAGAAAAAGCAATTAAGGCTGCAAAAGGAGCTTTTCCTGATTGGTCTAAAACCCCTTTAGAAGTACGCAGCAGAATACTCATTACAATTTCAGAATTACTTGAAGCCAATATACAACGTTTTGCAGAAGCCGAAAGTAAAGACAATGGCAAACCCATTAGTTTAGCAAAAGCTATTGATATTCCACGAGCTGCAAGCAATTTTAGATTTTTTGGACATGCCATTACGCAATTTGCAAGTGAAAGCCATGAAAGCGTTGGGCAAAACGCCATAAATTACACTTTAAGACAGCCTATTGGTGTTGTGGCTTGTATTTCACCTTGGAACCTCCCACTCTACCTTTTTACTTGGAAAATTGCTCCAGCGATTGCCACAGGAAATTGTGTGATTGCCAAGCCTAGCGAAATAACACCTATAACAGCGTATCTACTTGGAGAAATCTGCAATAAAGCAGGCTTACCAAAAGGGGTTTTAAACATAGTTCATGGCTTGGGAACCACAACAGGGCAAGCTATAGTAAAGCATCCAGAAATTAAGGCGATATCTTTTACTGGAAGCACTTCAACAGGTGCGCATATAGCCAAAGTCGCTGCACCCATGTTTAAAAAACTATCTTTAGAACTTGGCGGAAAAAATCCAAACATTATTTTTGCAGATTGCAATTATAAGGATATGCTCGAAACAACAGTGCGTTCATCATTTGCAAATCAAGGTCAGATCTGTTTATGTGGCAGTAGAATTTTTGTTGAAGCCGCAATTTATGACACATTTAAAGTAGATTTCATTAAAAAGGTAAAACGACTGAAAGTTGGTCATCCATCAGAAAATACAACCAATATTGGTGCTTTAGTTTCAAAACAACATTTAGCTAGCGTTTTAAAGTATATTGACATGGCTAAAGATGAAGGTGGAAAGATATTATGTGGCGGTAATCAAATAAACGTAAAAGGCTATGAAAATGGATATTATTTAGAGCCTACTATTATTGAGGTTAAGAATAATGAATGTAACATCAACCAAGAAGAAATATTTGGTCCGGTTGTTACTATTATCCCTTTTAAAACTGAAGAAAATGTTTTAGAAATGGCAAATAATGTTAAGTATGGCTTATCAGCTACTTTATGGACAAATAATCTTGTACGTACTATGCGTTTAAGCAATCAATTACAAGCTGGCATTATATGGGTAAATACATGGATGCTGCGTGATTTAAGAACACCTTTTGGTGGTATAAAAACATCTGGAGTTGGTCGAGAAGGTGGTTTTGAAGCATTACGATTTTTTACCGAAGCTAAAAATGTGTGTATAAAATATTAGAGAAACCCTCTTAGCCTATTCTAAAGGGGAGAAACTTAAAGGGTAAAAAAATCATAAATAATAACGTCATGCTAAACTTATTTCAGCATCTTATTAAAAATAAAGTTTAATAAACTCTTGCGCCCGGTTAGAGTTCCTCTCCTTTGGGGAGGTTAGGAGGGTCTTTATATGGATTTAGAATTAAACAACAAATATGCATTAGTTTGCGGCAGTACACAGGGTATTGGAAAAGCAACTGCCATAGCATTGGCGGCAGAAGGTGTAAACGTAACACTTGTAGCTAGAAATAGAGAAAAGCTAAAAGAAGTTTTAGCTGATCTACCAGACCATAGAAAGCATAATTATATCGTTGCAGATTTTTCTAACCCGAGAACGCTCCAAGAACAAGTAAAAAAGTTCATTGAGAAAGAACACGGGTTTCACATAGTAGTTAATAATACAGGTGGTCCAAGTAGCGGAAGTATTTTAACGGCAAGTTTAGAGGCTTTTGAAAATGCGTTTACTATGCACCTAAAATGCAACCATCTTTTGGCACAAGCAACTATACCATTTATGAAAAAAGAAGGTTTTGGTAGAATCATAAATGTTATTTCTACGTCTGTTAAAGAGCCTATTCCCGGATTAGGTGTAAGTAATACAATAAGAGGCGCTGTAGGTAATTGGAGCAAAACACTTTCTATTGAGGTTGCAGAATTTGGGATAACCGTTAATAATGTACTTCCTGGGTTTACAGAAACGGAACGTTTAAATCAAATTATAAAAATAAAAGCCAATATTGAGAACAGATCTATCCAAGAGATGACTGAGATTATGAAAAATTATACCCCTTCAAAACGTTTTGCAAAACCAAAAGAAACTGCTCATGCTATAACATTTTTGGCGAGTGGAGCTGCTGGTTATATTAATGGTATTAATGTTCCTGTAGATGGCGGACGCACAAAATCTTTATAATTAAGGCCTCGCCGACCTTATCAAAAAAAGGGAGAAATTAGTCTAATAAATATATCTTTTTTATCTTTAAACTGTGCTAAAAAATCACGTTTAACAACAACTCAAATTCCCGTATTGAGTTTTTCCCCTTTTAGGGAGATTAAGAGGGCTTTTACTATGAGTAATTTAACATCTCCGATAAATTTTAAAGCTTGGATTGAAGACCACAGGCATCTTTTAAAACCACCTGTTGGAAATAAAGTGGTTTGGAAGGATGCTGACTTTATAGTAATGGTAGTTGGTGGCCCCAATAGCAGGAAGGACTATCATTATAATGAAACACCTGAGTTTTTCTTCCAAGTGGAAGGCGATATAATTTTAAAAATCATAGATAAAGGTACGCCTAAAGATGTGCATATTAAAGCGGGTGATATTTATTTATTGCCACCGAAAGTACCGCATTCTCCGCAACGTGGCCCAAATACAGTAGGTCTGGTTATAGAATATAAACGTCCGGAGGGCATGCGCGATGCATTACTTTGGTTTTGTGAAAATTGTACTACTAAACTTTATGAAGAAGATTTTACTGTTGAAAATATAGAAACAGATATGCCTAAGATTTTTGATAAATATTATGGTGATGAAAACAAGCGAAGCTGTCCAAATTGCAGTACTGTCATGCAACCACCAAAAAAAGTACAAATAGATTGAAAATAACTTAAAGCATCTTGACCTCTCAGGACTACAAAATGAAACGTAAACTTAGAATTAACGGCCACTCCCACTTACTGCCTTACCCAGAACAAATTCCAGAATTTATGCGTGAAAAAGGTATTTTTTGGGTAGATAAAGACCGTAAATTCATGCTTCAAAAGGATTGGAAACGACCTGTTACCGACTCAAGCTTTTTCTTAGATGAAAAACTAGAGTGGATGGAACGCAACAAATTAGATCATGCGGTCGTATTAAATTTATCACAACTCTATGGAAATGGGTTACGAGTCGAGGAGATGAAAAAAGCACTACGCTTTCAAAACGATTTTAACGCTAAAGTACAACGTGATAACCCTAGTAAATTTACTTGTGGCTTTGTTGTTCACCCTGCTTTTGTAAGAAGTGCTTGTTGGGAAATTGAACGCTGTGTTGAAAACCATGGGATGCAATTATTGTGTTTACCCACGCATTACATGGACACTATAGGAACATGGCGTTGTATCTTTGATGAGGATAATGAACCTATTTTTGAACTTGCAGACAAGTATAATTTAGCAGTTGAAATTCACCCATACGATGGTGAGAAATTTATAAAATTAGAGAACACTTCATGGCGGTTTCATTTAATTTGGATGTTGGCACAATGTGGTGATGCCTACCATTTTTTAACACTAAATGGTTACCAGGATAAGTTCCCTAACATGCGAACATGTTTTGCTCATGGCGGGCAATTAGCACAGATTAATTTGGGACGCCGTATTCAAGGTTTTGATGGCAGACCTGATTTATTTGAGGGAAAACACCATCCTAGAAAAGCCGTGGGACATAAAAACATTTTTTTTGATACTTTAGTGCATGATACCGGTGGACTAGAATTATTAATAAGAAATCATGGTTCCAAACAAGTTATAATGGGACTCGATGATCCTTACCCACTTGGTGAGATGGAAAGTGACAAACAATCATCTTACCCAGGGAAAATTTTAGATTTAGCAGTCGACAGAAATATTATTACAGAAATTGAATACAATGATATTTGGGAGCATAATGTAATCCAATGGTTATGTGGTGATGATGAAATTGGTAAGCAAAAATTAATAAATAGAATTACCAATAACTTTTAGCTTACCTTTATTATTGCTAAAATTTAAATTCTAATCAATTATGAAAAATGATGAATAAATCGGAGACTATGTTTTCATATTTTGCGTTTTTATTATTGTTTTTTATTTGCGATTAATATTTTTAAAATGGATAAATATTTGTGTCGAGGCTGTTTCACAAGTAATTTAAATTAGACTTGTTGTTGTTGGAGTTTTTTTTATTTTTTATGGTAAATAAAAAAAACGCAGGATCTGTAAATAATATTTATAAAAACAAATAATTATATTTTTAAAATTTGCATTTTATCACAAAAAAATTAGATGATTATGTTGTGGCACATTCTGAGGATGAGCCAAGATTACTGCAACAACTAACTAGAGAAACTTACCAAAAAATATTACAACCTAGAATGCTCAGCGGGCATTACCAAGGACGCCTTTTGAGTATGATTTCTAAATTGGTAAACCCAAAAAACATATTGGAAATTGGCACTTACACAGGCTATTCTGCACTCTGCTTGGTGGAAGGTATGCAAAAATATGGTGAACTGCATACAATTGACATTAATGAAGAGTTGTTAGACTTTCAACGTAAATACTTTGATGCTTCGGGTTTTGGACATCAAATTCATCAGCATTTATGTGATGCTTTAGAGATTGTTCCTAAACTTGCTAAAAGCTTCGATTTGGTTTTTATTGATGCCGATAAGGAAAATTACTCCAATTACTTTAATGTGATTATTGATAAATTAAATACCGGTGGCATTATTTTATCTGACAATGTGTTATGGAGTGGTAAGGTTTTAGAAACCTCTTTTAAGAAAGAAGATACCTCGACTCCTGCTTTAATTGAATATAATAAGCTTTTAAAAGAAGATACACGTGTTGAAACTGTTATTTTACCTATTCGTGACGGCTTAACAATATGTCGGAAATTATAATTACTAAAAAAAATTAAGATGCTATAACCAATTTGAAATCCTTACCGTTAGAGTTTTCGATTTCAGTGGATATGGTTTGAAAAAATTCATAATTATCAAAAGGCTTGGTAATAATATCATTATACCCAATTGTTCTGTAATCTTCTTTAAGATCTTCTATACTTGATGCTGTTAGAGCAACAATGGGTATTATAGTATTAAATTTCCTAATTGCCTTCGTAGCATCATTCCCATTCATAACAGGCATATTAATATCCATCAATATTAAATCATAATGTTTTAGATGTAATGCTTCAAGTGCTTTTTTTCCATTTATGGCAATGGTACATGAATACCCTTCCTTTTTTAATAAATTTTCAGTTACAATTTGATTTATCTTATTATCCTCAGCAACAAGAATATTATATTTTTTGTTTTTTGAAAGTGTTTTTGTGTGATTAATAATGGATTTTGATTTAATTTTATCATCTATTGCAAAAAACACATTAAAACTAAACGTGGAGCCTTCATGCAATACGCTTTCAACCTCAACCTTACTATCAAAAAGCTCTATTAAATTTTTGGTAATTGAGAGTCCTAAACCTGTTCCTTGATAATTAACATTACTTTCCTCTTCTAATTGAGAAAAATTATCAAATATAGTATCCAACTTTTCATTTGCAATACCAATACCATTGTCTTCAACTTCAAAACGTAAATTGGCAACTTTACTATCTGTATCCAACAATTTTATTCTTAAAAAAATCAAACCAGACTTGGTAAATTTCACGCTATTTCCAATTAAGTTAATTAACACTTGAGATAACCTAACTTCGTCAAATTTTAAATACTTCGGAACATCATCATCAACTAAAAGTTCAATTTTATTATTGGTTTCCTGTAATCTATAATCAAAAGAACCAACTATACTTTCCATAACAGACCTTAAGTTTACCGAAACATTTTTCAATTCTATTTTCTCAGCCTCCATTTTGCCAACTTGTAAAATGTCATTTACTAAATTCAACAAATAATCTCCAGAATATTTAAGAGCTCTTAAGTGTCTTCCATCCCGCTTAGTTAATCCATTATTATTAAGTAACAAAGAGGTTAACCCTACAACGCCATAAAGTGGTGTTCTTAACTCATGCGTTACATTAGATATAAATTTAGATTTTAACTCTGATGATTTAAGTGCTTCATTCTTAGCCAATATAAGCTCACTATTCTGTTTCTCTAAAGCTTTGGATAATCTTCTCTTCAAAATATAATATCTACACAAAACAACTAAAGAGATGGTTAACAAAATTAGCGTTGTGATTATGATGATATTAATTTTTCTAATTTCTCCAGCAATTTCTGCTTGGTGTAATTGTTCTCTATTTGCTAAACGAGCTTCATTTTTATAATCTGCAAGAAGAAATTTTGATTTATTTATAGCTGTTTCCTTAACACGCTCTTTATTTAATAATTTTTTATTGAAAATGTCATATTGTAATAATGCATCATAGGCTTTTTCTTTATTACCAATGGCTGAGTATGATTTAGATAGACTTTTATAAATCTTGCTTAACAATAAAAAATTATTATATTTTAACAATTCCTCTGAATTCATTAAATCAGCGGCTTTATTGAATTTTTTGTTAGCACTATGGTTAAGTTGTTTTTTAACATAATATTCGCCATATACAAAATTGGAGTAAGACTTGAGGTACGTGTTGTAATATGCATCTGTATTAATAACCTCTTCAGTTCGTAAAATATGTTTCAAAGCCTCGTCCAAATTGTTGTTCTCGATATAAAACTCACTTAAGCCTATTCTTATTTTAACATATAAATCCTCGTGTTGATTAACACTAAAATTATCATAATCTGATGCTTTATATTTTGAAATGTATAAGAGCGCTTTTTTAAGGAAAACGACAACTTTTTTAGTATTTTCATGCTTTTTATTTAGCCTCCCAAGGTTTAAATAGGATTGAGCTATAAGATAATTATCCTTTAATTTTATGGAAGACTCTAACATAGAGATATAACTACTTTCCGCATTTTCATTTTCATGCATTAAACTGTAGATATTTCCTAAGTGAAAATTAGAAATAGCTTTTCCATAATGATCTTGGATAGAGTCGGATATACGTTTAACCTCATTAAACCCGTTAAACGCATCAATTATTTGATTGTTTTTATAAAGAATTAATGATGAGGAACTTATACTATCTATTTGATTGATTAATTCTCTGTCTTTTGATCCGTAAGCCAATACAGAAAAAGATAAAAAAAAGATTAAGAGGGAGGTTTTCATTAAATTCATGAATTAGATTCATTAAATTGAAAACTTAAATATAATCAAATAAATCGATTAAATGCTTAATTAAGAAGATAAAGTGAAAAAAAATAAAAAATTTCTAGATAAATTGCTAAAATTTACGTTTGATAGACCCCGTAAAATCTTCAATATCGTCCTTAACTTTATTAAGCTCATTTTTAACATCTTTGGTAATGCTTGTATCTATACCACTATTTTCAGCAGTTTTTGTAATTTCATGTTTAATATCATTTGTAGCGTCTTTAAGAGTGCGCATGCCTTTACCTAAACCACGAGCAATTTCTGGAAGTTTATCGGCTCCAAAAACCATAATGGCTATAAATAATATAAATGCTATTTCGCCACCACTAATAAATAAGAATGTTACTTGGTATATCACAATACAAATATAGCAATACCAAATGAAATTTAAAATAACTAATTAATTTGGTTTGAATTTCTTTTAGATTTTACACGATAAAAAATTATGCTTATTGTTACTTCCCTGAAGCTTAAATATAGATTTAAATTTAAAAATCCGATTTTTTATAAATCGGATTTTCTCAAAAATTATATATTTTTTTATCCTTTTACCTTTTCTTTAAATTTATCAAAATCACTTGTTTTTGATTTAGTAGGCCATGAGTTGTTTGACGTATCAACATCGGCTGTTTCTTGATCAGGATCCACAATTAATCCTGTAATTAATTTATCGGTTTTCAACACCTTGCTCACCTCATTTTCATTATATCTCCATATTTCTGCTGGATATGTTTTTCTTTCTGTACTACCATCTTCATAAGCGATATCCAAAATTATAGGCATTACTAACCCGCCAGGTTTATTAAATGTGACTTGATAGAAATATTTTGGAGCCTCTTTTAATTTTGTTTTTTCTTGTGCAGGCAAACTTTCTATATATTCTCTTAAAAACTTAAAGTCTGAAATGTTTTTTGCGTTTTCTGGCGTTTCATCTTCATTAAATTCAGCATAATATATCAACTTATCCTTATATTCAGCTATATCCATATTGTATTTTTTTGCAATTTCTATAGCTGCTCGTGTAGGTTGATCTGTTAAATAAAAACGTTTCACACCCTTAATACCAATATCGGTATAATCTGTAGTGTAGAACCAACCTCTCCAAAACCAATCTAAATCCATTGCAGATGCATCTTCGATAGTTCTAAAAAAGTCTGCTGGTGTTGGGTGTTTGAACATCCAACGTTGAGAATAAGTTCTAAACGCATAATCAAACAATTCCGGGCCCATTATGGTTTGTCTTAACATATACAATCCAGCTGCCGGCTTTGTATAGGCGTTGGGTCCAAATTGATAAACGTAATCACCATGAGACATAATTGGCGAAATATTACTTTGATCACCACCCATATATGGTACAATATCTTTTGGAAGGTTTCCTGTTATAAAATTTGGGTCATAATCAAGTTCAGCTAAAGTTTCTACGAAGGAATTTAAACCTTCGTCCATCCACGTCCACTGGCGCTCATCGCTATTTACAATCATAGGAAAAAAGTTATGACCAATCTCGTGCGTGATTACACCAATCATACCTCTTTTTGTTCTTTCAGAATAGGTTCCATCGGGATTAGGGCGCCCATAATTAAAGCATATCATCGGGTATTCCATACCTTGCCTTTCAGAATGTACGGAAACAGCTTTATTATAAGGATAATCGAAAGTAAGTTTAGAGTATTCCTCTAAAGTATTTGCAACTACTCTTGTGGAATGCTCCTCCCATAATGGATTTCCTTCCTTAGGGTAAAGCGATATTGCCATTACCGTTTTGCCATTAATATTAACCGCCATAGCATCCCATATGTATTTTCTTGAAGATGCAAAAGCAAAATCCCTTACTTTATTAGCTTTAAAATGCCATGTTTTTTCGTTAGTACTTTTTATTTTACCCGCTTCAAGAGACTCTGCTTCCGTAACTATAAAAACAGGGTTTTTAAATGATGTTTTAGCCATTTTTAAACGCTTTTGATGTTCTTTGGATAATACATCCTTAGAGTTTTGTAACTCTCCAGTAGCTTCCAAAATATGATCTGCTGGAACAGTAATTTTTACATCAAAATCACCAAATTCCAAAGCAAACTCACTACGCCCCCAAAACTGCATATTTTGCCAACCTTCAACATTATCATAAACACAAAGCCTTGGATGAAACTGTGCAATAGTGTAATTGTTATTTCCGTCTGGAAAGGTTTCCAAGCCTGAACGCCCACCATTTAAATTTATATCATTTATATTATAATGCCATTTAATACTAAATTTAAAAACTCCATTAGGAGCTAAAGGCTTTGGTAAATTAATACGCATCATGGTTCTGTTTATATTATGTGATAAATCAGATCCATTTTCATTTTTTACATACTCAATATTAAAACCACCATCAAATCGTTCTTTTAAATTTGCTCTAGTAAATGAGGCGGGTGTACTAAACGGAGTATTAAACTCCTCTGATTTTGCGTCTGGAGTTTTAGAATCTTTAGCACGCATATTTTGGTCCAACTGGATCCACAAATATTCTAAATGGTCTTTGGAGTTATTATGATACGTAATTTTTTCATCACCAAAAATTTGATTTTTATCTTCGTCCAGACGAATATTCATTACATAATCTACTTGTTGTTGTGTATATGCATGACCTGGAGCGCCAGAAGCTGTTCGTGTTTCATTTGGGGTAGCCAAAAGATCCTTCATTTGTCTAAATTTGTTCTGGTCCGAATGGCCTTGCTGTTTTTCTTTAATTTGCTCTTGAGCAAAAGTGTTTGAAAAGAGGAATACAAATGATAAGAACAGATAAGCGTATTTTCTCATAGTTATTTATAATTTATTGTAATAAAATTCGTTTTTCGTAAATTTTGTTAGAAGATTGTTATAAAATGTTGTCGAAAATACTAAATTATGCATTCAACTTAATCTATTTTAATCAAATTTTAACAAAGCATTAGGATTCTTTTCTGTAAGAATGACGCTTTTATTTTTAGAATTTATAGTCGTTTTTATGATATTTTGTTGGTCGCTTTGTAAATCTAATAAAAGACGGTTGGTTATCGAGAACGATTTTATACTTTTTACACCTTCAACCTCAAGATAACAACGCACTATATCACCATCGTATTCCTTACCGATGAAATTGAATATAACTTTTTCTTTATTGATGTTTAGCTTAATCTTAGCTTGTAGATATTTATATATATACGTATCAATTAATTTAGCTTCATCTTTCTCAGCAAGTACTATATTTTTATCAAAATTAGATTTTAATACATTTTCCAAATCGTCAATAAAAATTCTAGAAGTTATCTGAACGGATTCCTTTTCTTTTATATAGTTAACTTGTGTTACGCTTATGTAGTATTTATGCATTGAAGTGAATGCAAAAAGAGGTACAACAAATATTATTAAAAACTTAAAAGCCTTCATATTCATGATTTAAAGTTCACTAAATTACTTATTTGATTTTCAAAAAGCATTCCAAACTTTATTATTCTTTATTTAAAGTGCTAGTAACTAAATACTGTTTGTATTTCATTCTTAAAAAAATTAAAATTTTAAAATCAGTTTGATTTTTGCAATGTTGAATAAAATTTTCATCATCGGCACAAAAATAAAAGAAGTCCATTTTTAATGATTCATCTAAAGGATTTAAAGCAAAAAAATCTTTACACAATCTTCCTTTAATACTTGCCATTAAAGTTTCCTTTTCTTCAAGTTTCACTCTGGTTTTAAGCATTTTTGTTCTGCCGCTAATGCCGTTTAATATAGGGTTTAAAGGAACTCCGCCAGCTAAAAGCCCTAAAAGCATTATGGGTTTAAACTCGCCAGCTTCATGCAAACGGCGCTCGCTTTGTGTTGCTGGTGTTCCTGTATATCCAGGAATACCAACATCGTAAAAATTAATTGGCGGTTTACCGTCTGTGTTTTTAATATCCGATAGTAAATCGCCAGTTAATACTTTACCAACCACCACTTCGTCTAGCTCATTAATTTGTTCTTCTAACACTACAAAAACAGATTGAGCTAAAATAATGTCTTCTGAAACTAGCACTTCTTTTAGTTTATGCTGAACAGATGAAAATTTTAATGTATCATTCAACTTTGCAGTTATAATAAAGTTTCCATGCCCGTCAGTAATAGTAAAAAGTTGAGCGGTTTTATTAATAACATGAATATTCTCTACATCTGTTTTACTTTTCACTTTCCCAGTTATATTTATGGATTGAGAAAAGCTTTTCTTAAATCCAAAACAAACAAGCAATATTAAAATCCAACTAATTTTTAGCATCTTGTTCTTTTAAAAATAATTTCTTCTGCTTCATTAAAAACTCGATAAGTAATAGTTCATTTTCAGGTTCTAACCATTCTGGAGGAATCCCATTATTTTCTACAAACGCAATAAAAATTTGGAGTTTTTCTTCAGGAATTTCAAATTGTTCCTGAATTTCATTCAGTGTGTAAACACTAAATATGTCTTTTGGTTTATCATACTTAAAGCCAACAAAGATTTCTTTTTTAACTTTTAATTCTTTTTTCGATTTCGTTAAAAACTTAACAATCTTAATAAAATCTGGCATGTATTTACGCGCACCAGGTTCGGTTATGGAGGTATAATGATCAGATATAACCGAATTATCAAATGCTTTATCATCATGATACTCAAAATCAACATTCATATTACCCATATCAATAGTTATAGGTTTTACGGTTTTCACATTAACAATATCGGTTTCTATATTACCCGTTAAGCCAGCGGAAAGAGATACAGCATCAAGTTGATTAACTTGCTCAACCAACTGTATTTTTAATTGTTTTGATTGTATTATAGGAGCATCAATGGTAAGTGTAATTTTTTGAAATTGTAATGCAGAAATCTCTATAACATCATATAATGCTACGTATAATTTAAAAGCGCCACCAATATTAGTTATCGTTCCCTTGTTTGATGATTTATTGAAAACGGTTACCGCTTCAACATCATTAGTATTTGAAAGAATCAGCCCATTAACCTCAACCCTATTAACAGATTGACTATAAACAGAAACTGACAAAATGTATGATCCTAAAAAAAGAAATATGCGACCCAAATTAATAACATTAGGATATAAAGAACGTATTTCAAATCTTAAAGAAAATGTAAATGGCTTTTAATTTTATGTTAAAGCCCTGAATATGCAAATGGGGTTTTAGTACTTTGTATTTAAAAATTCGACACTTTTTTTATTTAGAAGTTCAAGAAACTCCATTTCCTTTCCATAATTAAGTAGGGTAAAATCGAAATTATCACTTTCTACAAATCGGATAAACTCTTCAACACGATGCTCTGGTATTTTAAAATTATCAACTAAAAATTCTGAACCGAAATAATATTTGATAGACTCAATTGGGACATCAGGCACACCAACTTTCTTTTTATCTTTTACTTCAGCTCTAAATAGAGGAAGCAATAATTGGTCTACAATATTAACAATATTAAGCCCGTTCACCATAGCTTGGTGTTGCCTATCAATAGCTATATTTTCAACTTCAGATTTATAATCTGTTTCAAAATCATACTCACTGCTATGTTTTACTCCAAAATATAGAGCATCTAACTGAGGTTTAAATGGTGAGGCAGCTTTTAGATCTTTGCTTAAATTTCCAGACAGTCCTTCTGTAAAAACTACAATCTCATCTAACTTATTAATCTCTTCAATTAAAAAAAGCTTCATTTTTTTAGACTTTATAATAGCTTCATTAACATTAAAACCAATATTTTGATATTGAAGTGCGCTTACTTCTATTTTATCCTTTACGGCTACTTTTAATTTAAAAGCTCCATTTTCGTCTGTAATCGCTCCTGTATTCGAGGATGTATTAAAGATGGTTATGCCGGAAATATCACTACCTTCAACTATGATTTTTCCAGAAACTTCAATCCTGGTTATATTTTGAGATATGGTATTTAAAGACCATAAAACAGTAAAAAGGAACAGCCATTTTTTCATATTATTTTTATTTTAAAATTACGACTTAATATCCATAATATACTGAATTGTTAACAAATTTTTTATAAAACTATTTTTATTAGATTTACAAATAAAACAATCCCTCACTATGCAAAATATAATTATTGCAAGTACATCAACAACTCACGGAAGTGGTTATTTGAAATATCTTTTACACGATTTAAGTGTGTTTTTCAAAAACCCAAAAACTATTCTTTTTATACCTTACGCCAGACCAAGTGGCATAACACATAACGAGTACACCAAAATTGTAAAAAAAGCATTTTCAAATATCGGAATAAACATAATAGGCCTTCATGAATTTGAAAACCAGCAAGAAGCGATTAAAAATGCAGAAGGTATTTTTGTTGGAGGCGGTAATACATTCGTTCTGTTAAATCAATTATATAGAAATAAGTTGGTAACCACCTTAAAAAAAGCTGTACAAAGTGGCGTACCTTATTTAGGAACTAGTGCAGGTAGTAATATTTGTGGCTTATCCATAAAGAACACTAACGATATGCCAATCGTACACCCACCTAGTTTAAACGCCTTAGGCTTAGTTCCTTTTAATATAAATCCACATTATTTAGACCCAAAATCTGGCAGTAAGCATATGGGAGAATCTAGAGAAACCAGAATAAAAGAATTTCATGCTTACAATACCCAACCAGTTATTGGCTTAAGGGAGGGCAGTTGGCTTCAAGTTGAAAAGGATTCAATAATTCTAAAAGGACATCTTGATGCTAGAGTCTTTAAATATAACGAAGTCCCCTATGAGGTTAAATCCGGTGCACAATTAAATCAACTAAAATAAAATTTTTTTGGGCATACCTCTAAAAAGAGCTCGATATTTCCGCTAAAAGTTTTAATGCGGGTGGATCTGCCACTAACAATTACAAAACTAAGCCACAGTTAATAGCTGTCATTTTCGTAACTTCGTAACTTAATTTTCTAAGCACATGAAATTGACTGATGTTCCAATACTAAAGCATACCGATTCAAACAATTTTTTTCTATTATGTGGTCCATGTGCTATAGAGAGCGAAAGTATGGCATTGCGTATCGCTGAAAAAGTACTTTCTATAACAGATAAATTAGAAATTCCGTATATATTTAAAGGCAGCTTTAAAAAAGCGAACCGAAGTAGAATTGATAGTTTTACAGGCATTGGCGATGAAAAAGCCTTAAAAATCCTTAGAAAGGTATCAGAAACTTTCGATATACCCACAGTAACCGATATTCACGACGTTTCAGATGCCCAAAAAGCAGCAGAATATGTTGATGTTCTCCAAATCCCAGCATTTTTAGTTCGTCAAACCGATTTGGTAGTTGCAGCAGCAGAAACTGGCAAAGTTGTCAATCTTAAAAAAGGTCAATTCATGAGTCCTGAAGCTATGAAACATGCCGTACAAAAAGTAAAAGACACAGGTAATAACAAAGCTTGGATAACAGATCGAGGCACCATGTTTGGTTATCAAGACATGATTGTAGATTTTAGAGGTATTCCAACCATGCGAAAAATGGCACCAACTATTTTAGATGTTACCCATTCATTACAGCAACCCAATCAATCTGCTGGCGTAACAGGTGGCAGACCTGACATGATTGAAACTATAGCTCGAGCAGGCATAGTAAATAACGTAGACGGATTATTTATAGAAACACATTTTGACCCTTCAAATGCTAAAAGTGATGGCGCAAACATGCTTCATTTAGATAATTTAGAAGGGTTATTGAGTAATTTGATAGCTATCAGAAAAACAATAAATAATCTATAATCTACTTATTATAAAACGATTTGCCTTTTTGTTTTTTTGCTTCTTTTAAAATAGCAATAAAAATGGCATCATCTATATCAACCAAGGTGGTATATCGTAATGACTTTACTACTTTCCGGTTTTCACTTACCAAATAGTCATCAAACATATTTAGGTATGCAGCATGCCAAAACCCAACATCTACAAATTTCTTTTTATGACTAGCGTTTAGATAGCAGAGAGGTGTTTTCCCCAAATAATAACAGGGTATTCGCCATTTATACTTCAAATCGACCTCAGGAACAGTATGTTCTACAAGTACTTGTAAATGTATAAGTATTGAACGGTAGGGTTCAGGCTGATTAATAATGTAGTTTTCCGCAGGATGCATTATAGATTAGAACAATCTAAATAAACCAATTATGATAAGCCCTATTCCAATAATAGCCTTAAAGGGCATTAATCCACTGGATACTTTTCTGAGTTCCTTTTCTATTGAAGGCACTTTACTAAAAACGTGAGTTAATAATAGCAATCCACCAAGAATATTAATCGATTTAAAAAGCCATATATAATTAGAAGCAAGTATAGCCAATACGACTAAAGCAACCCCAATAATAGTTTTAAAAGGGACTAATACTGTGTTAATTTTATTAAAAAAATCACTTTCACCATCCCACTTATCGAGTATTGTAATTCCTAGTAGCAATCCAGCCGAAATATTAGCAATTGTTAAAAGTAAACCTATCATAATATTAATGTATTTTAATTTATAAATTTAGTTAATAACTTCTAAATTTATTTGTTTGAAGCAAATAAATTTATTTACTTTGCAGTTCAAAGTACTTTCACATGGAATCAAAAGATTATTTAAAGGATATAAGTGACATTAAAAATATGATGAATAAATCATCACGTTTTATTTCACTTAGTGGCTTATCTGGAATATTAGCTGGTATTTATGCTTTAATTGGAGCTGCAATTGTCTATTGGCTGGTTACAACTTATAGCAACGGCGTTTTATTGTTATACGGTACAGTGTTTCAAAGTTGTTTATTAATTTTATGTCTTATAGCGCTAATGAGTATTACCACGGGCATATATTTAACTAGAAAAAAGGCAATAAGGCAAGGCGTTTCCATGTACGACCATACGTCCTTAAGATTGCTCATTAATTTTTTAACGCCATTAATAACTGGAGGTCTTTACATTCTTATCATTCTAGCACAGGGAAAATATGGTCAATCAGGTGGGTTAATGCTTATATTTTATGGTCTAGCACTTATAAACGCCTCGAAATACAGTATTGGCGATATTCGCTATTTGGGCTATGTGGATATTATTTTAGGCCTCATTGCAGCTTTATTTCCTGGATATGGTTTTTGGCTTTGGGTTTTAGGCTTTGGGGTTATGCATATTGTTTATGGGAGTTGGATGCATTTCAAATACGATGTTAAAAAGTAAGCTGCTTTCAATAGTAATTAACAGTACAATATTATAATAACGTTAACAAAAATCCTTTTTTTTGAGCATCATAACCAACATAAACAAAGCATTCGACCATCGTATTAGATTAGGCATCATGTCTATATTAATGGTTAATGAATATGCCGACTTTAATATGTTAAAAGCGCTTTTGGGAGCTACTGATGGTAATTTAGCAAGTCATACCAAGGCTCTTGAAAAAGCAGAATATATTAAAATCGAAAAACAATTTATAGGAAGAAAACCAAACACCCGATACTCTACCACGGCACTGGGCAAAATAGCATTTAAAAAACATATAAATGCGCTTGAAAAATTAATTAGTAAAAAATAATTTTTTTAAACATTTACTTTGTAATTCAAAGTACTTTAAACACATATCTATGGAAATATTTCAAAAAACTCAACAAAACAAATTCGGAAACTGGCTAAAAACCTCTATTACGGCAAGATTGCTCATGGTAGGCTTTTTAACGCTCGCTCTACTCATTCCATTATTCTTTATTCAGGATTTGATTCGAGAACGCTCAAACAGGCAAACCGAAGTTATAGAAGAAATAAACGAACAATGGGGAAACGAAGTGCTTATTTATGGGCCAATTTTAAAAGTACCTTACAAAACATATCAACAAAAAACAGTAACAGATAAAAACACAAAACAAGTGTATACCGAAACTATTGAAGACATCCACGATGCCTATTTCTTTTCAGAAAATCTAAATATTAACACCAATATAAACCCCGAAACAAAAAAACGTGGTATTTACACAACAGCCGTTTACAATAGTAAAATAAACCTTAAAGGTTCATTTACAAAACCAGATTTTAGCGATATTGAGATAAAAGAAGAAAACATCCTTTGGGAAAAAGCAAAAATCATAATACAGTCCTCTAATGTTAAAGGTGTAAACGACATTAATTTAAAACTTAACAGTACCATTTACCAACTTACTTCAAAATATAACGGAAAAAAAAACCATCAGTATAATAGTATTGTGCTTCATTCATTAGAAACAAAAACGATTAACGCAGACCTACTCGACTTTAAGAAGCCACTAAGCTTTAATATCGATTTCAATATTAAAGGAAGTAAACAAATACGTTTTATCCCAACAGGAAAACATACGGAAGCGCAAATACAATCAAACTGGAAAACAGCCAATTTTTTTGGCGAATTCCTACCCTATAACAATAATAAAATAACAGAAGATGGTTTTAACGCCAAATGGAAAATTTTAGACCTCAATCGACCATTTTCTCAAGAACATTTTAATAATATTCCAGATTTAAAAGCATTTGCCTTTGGTGTAAACTTTATGATTCCAGTCGATGAATATCAAAAAAGTGAACGTTCAGCAAAATACGGTTTTTTAGTAATTAGCTTAACATTACTTTTATTTTTCCTAATTCAAACACTAAGTAAAATAAACATCCACCCATTTCAGTATTTAATGATTGGGCTCGCACTTACTATGTTTTATACCCTATTGGTATCAATATCAGAGCATAGTAATTTTTTAAAAGCCTATTTAACAGCAGGCATTTCAGTAATAGGCCTTATTACATTATACTCAAAATCCATACTTAAAACCAATAAATTCTCCATGTTTATTGGGTTATCATTAACCGTATTATACACCTTTATATATGTTATAATTCAATTGGAAAACTATGCCCTTTTAGTAGGCAGCATCGGTCTGTTTTTAATTCTTGCAATCGTGATGTTTATATCGCGAAAAATAGACTGGAACAACGGATGATTTTATTGATTGATGATTTGGGCGTTACCCCGAAAAGGGGTCGCGCTTTCCGTTTCAAGTCCTCGCTCCCAAAAGGTCGCTGTGGGCTTTCCCCTACAATCGCTAACGCAAATATCAAATCCATGAAACATTTTATAACAACAAGTAAAGTCGCTGCTAGTTCAAACTTTGTAATAGAGACAATACTCTTCAGTTCGCAAGTGTATCGTTTTAATTCAGATAACCTCATTTATTCAGGCATCAAGATTACACTAGTAGCAGTAATAGATAATACAATATCGTTCTTATGGTTATTATTTAACCTACTAAAAGATAAATGAAGCATACTAAAAGCAATAGGCCATATTTTGGCTAATATTTTATAGCCATTTTATACTTCTATTTACTAATTAATTATCTTTAAAATGAGATTCAACAAAACATATGGCGCAATTACGTTATTTTTATTTATAATTGAAACGCTAATAGCTATTTATATTAAAACAGGATTTATAAGACACACATTTGGAGATTTCCTATGTGTTATACTACTCTACTGCTTCTTTAAAATCTTTATAGCAAACCATCATTTTAAAGTTGCAATTTCTGTTTTAATTATTGCTTTTACAATTGAGTTTTTACAACTTACAGATTATCTGAAGTTATTTAATTTACAAAATAATAACTTAGCTAAAATCATTTTAGGAAGTACTTTTGAAATTTCAGATTTAGTGGCCTATATGCTTGGTATTCTTACCGCAATAGCTATCGAGGTTAAAATTTATAAACTATGGATTACATAAACAACTCTTCTTCCCGCGGTTCAAAACATTTGTTTTGGTTAGTAGTACTATATTATGTAATATCGTTTTACTAATCATTAAAATAGCATTAATATACTCTTCTTTTTTATCTGATCTAAGTATAAAATTCAATTTTAGCTGTTATTCGTTTTACCATAATCAAATATTAAGGAAGTGTTCCAAATCCTAATTAAAGAATGCTATTAAGTTAATGTTGTTCATGACTGTTTTTTTTAAACTAACTCGCCATATATCATTACAGATTTTTTACATTTAGAATAAGTAAAGCACATTTGCTATGGTTAGATATTCTCTTTATTCTATGCTTTGCATTAATTGAATTGACACTATTTATTTATTAATAATATGAAAAATAATTTTACAAAAATTTTTAATGAAATTTGATGTGATGCTTAATAAAAAAACCTCGCAGTTTTTAAAAACTGCCAAGCCTTTTACATGCTAATTTATACTAATTACTAGTGCTGAATTTTAAATCATTCCAAGCCATCTAAATAATCTTGCAAATAATTGAAACGTTCTGTTAGCTTTCCATTTTCGTTAATTCTAGCTCGTTTTATAATATCATCACCGCCCTTATTAAAGTAACAAGTATTACATGTGTTAACAACTGCTCGCCAAATCTTTCGCCAGCATATTGCGGCAATTCAAATGGCAAATTATCAACCGCCATAACAGTTATGGCTTTTTCGTTTTTACAATCTATGACTTGTTCTGTTTCTGGATTATGTCCATAAATTGGATTTGTAATGGTTGGAACTTTTTTATGTTATAACCATAGAACTATTTACATAGCAAATCATATCTTAACTATTTTTATTTTAAAATTTGGATATTTAACACAATCCCTAGTTTACAAATAGGGTGCGCCATCGCCATAAAAATAGCCTACAATATAATAATATTTTATTTTAGCAAAACACATAAAATCTAAATCTTAAAACTGCTGGTGTAAAAATCAATAGTTTTAAATATTCGTGTTGCACTTATTACTTGAACTTAGATAATGTAAAATATCAATTTTACAATACGCTACTTTGTTACGTGTATTGCTTAAAAAATTATTAACGTTTATGTAATCTATAGATATAGCGCCAAGTATTTTTTGAGTGTCGTTTGCTACTTTTCCGTTACCTATAAAAAGAATTTTTATATTAGGTAATTTAATTTTATTCTGAAATTTAAGAGGCTTGATTTCGCAACGGTCCTGCTTTTGTTAAATTAAATGCATTGTACTTTTAAAAACCTACAATACTGGCATATTTTCCAAAACCAATTAAACGGAATCCTTTTTCGCCAACCATAGTATCATAGTCATAAAGCTCAATATTCTTGTTTAACATGACATTAAACAATGTTTTATTATAGCGTTGTTTTTTATAGTGTGAGAAAATAAATTTTGTTTATTTAGGATTAACACTTCTATGGGCACTTCCTTTACACCAATCATAACATCACAATCGGAAACGTTTTTTGAAATTCCGAAACTTTGCGTTTTGTATTTTTAATCTGTAAATATCTGATAATTCTTCTTTAAAGTACGCGTCCGGAAATTGTTTTTTTTGCCTCTTCTAATTTTGATGGAGAAAATACCACAAGACAATCTTGCGAATTTTTACGTTGTTTAATTATGGTAAACTTGATAGGAATAGGGTTGAGCAATAAAAAATTAATAAAAGGGCTTGGCAAATAAATTAATTTGCGCGTTCTACTTCGCTCTCTAATTTTAAAACAAAATCGCCATCGCTTTGTTTTATATAAAGCGCTTTGTTTCCTACTTCACCATCTCTAGTTACTTTCTTACCTTTTATAGTTTTTGTGACTGATTTTTTATATATCTGTTCTACTTTACCTTTTGCAGTTCCTTTACCCCATTTCCATTTTACTTTTGTACCAGATCGTATCATGTTTTTTATTTAAATATAATAGATTTTTATGATTTTTTGTTTTAAATTTTCTATAAAAAATGTATAGCATAGCATTTGAGTTAATATTTTTATTAATTTCGCACAATATGAGACTTTTTGTAATGCTTCTTGGATAATGCGTTAGGGATTAAACGGCATGTTTGAGCTCGCCGACTTTTTAGGAGGAAGCGAGTAGTGAAAGCCCGACCCTTTTCGGGTAACGCCCAGAATATATTATTGATAAGTTCCTGAAGCAGGTTCAATATTGATTAAATTATCATAAATTGCATTTTATTTTTCATTAATAAAACGGGGTCGACTGGTTTTGACAGCGAGATTAATTGAACGGTAAGCACGTCGTGTAATGGCATTGAAACACGTAAAAGGCTAGACCAATTTTAAACGGCGAGAATAACTACGCTTTAGCAGCATAATTCGAATTATAGTAGAATTGGCCTAGGTACACAAGGTGTACATGCTTTATGTCTCCGGAAAGCCTTGATTGGCGGCGTTCCATTTTGAGGCATCGTAAATGTCAATATAGATTAGGTAGTGCTTTGTTGCCTTTTTGAAATTAAAGAAGCTAAGTTGTAAGTGGGTTGTCTATAACCAGCTTATAATCGAAAACCCAAGAATAGAATACACGTGTAGAAAGCTCTTTGATTACTTGTTTGGACGAGAGTTCGATTCTCTCCGACTCCACTTTTAAGCCCTGTAAACCTAGTGTTTACGGGGTTTTTATTTGACGTCATGTAAAACTATATTAAAGATGTGCAATTTGATGTGCACGGAATATCTTCAAATAGTCCGACAAATAATATATGAAGCTTAGTAGATAACCTCCTGAAAACCGATTATCACTTTTTTAATACAAACTCCTTGCTATTTAAAAGTCGTAAAGTCCAAACCATTTTATTCTCAAAGGACAATCATTTTTTTTAATCTGTATTATAGTCGGACATAAATGATTTTTAATATAAATGTATTATAATTATCATTCTTAATTACTAATTTAAATTATAGGTGTATTAGCGTCTCTTAAATCAATTGAGTCTAATTGGTGTAGCTTTAATGTTTCAATGAATTTATTAGAAAACATTTTCTGCATATCTTTATTCAATAGCTTATTTCTACTTGCCTTCCAAGCATCAATATTCGTTTTCTCATACATGGATTCAAGTAGGCTTGGAAACGCCCAATCGCTATTTTTACCCCAGTGCAATGTAAACGGAATATTGTTTTGTTTTAAAACCTCAATCATTCGTCTTGAAAACTCTGTTAAACTCATAATCTTTCTGGTCTTTTTCCAGAGTACACCATCAATTTCTAACATACAGGTTACAGGAAATTTAGTAAATGCAAGAGTTCCTTTTGATTGTTTAACAAAGCGCATGGCAAATATTCCAGGAATAGGCCCTTCATTTTTTGTTAAATTAGCAAGTAAATTTAACGTTTTTGAGGCATGTTTGTGGTCAACACCAACAGAGCAGGCAAAAGCTGGACCTTGATATGGTGCATCCCAAAAAATTTCAGGTAATGTGCCTATTAACTCTTCATCTACTTGTGGTAAAACCGATTTTTCTAGCCGTTTCACTAACCATGGAATGCTTTTTGGAAAATTTTCTGCCATTTTAGTAAACAGATGTATCAAATCCCGATATAAGGATTGTTTGATTATTGGAAAGGGATCCTTATAATCAGCCACATAAGGCTTTTTATACATTAACTCTACAACATATTCTGATTCATTGCTGTATTGATTTATAAATAATTTATAGTGGTATGGAGTAATACCAAAACCTTGGTCATCTGTTTCTTCGGGAATCTTGAATGTTGAATTTTTAAAATCTAAAGTATCAGATAATTGAAGTGCTGTTTTTTTATCAATTTTTTTGACGTATCGTTTCAGCAAAAACCTAGGTTCTGCCTCCAAAACAACGCCGTGTATAAAACCAAATGATCCTAGACTAACTAATGCAGCATTGAAGAGTTTATCATTCCTAATAATTTTATTGCATATTTTATTTGCAAAATTGTCATTCAATGCTGGTTTTGTATGACGTTCTAAGTAAACAATATCGTCTTTATTAGATCCAATAATCAAGTTGATACCAACCACATAATCTTGAACTGCACCAACCTGAAATGCCGAACCGTGAACCCCCGTTGAGATACAACCAGCAATAGTTTGTCCATTACTGGCACCTGTAGTTTTTAATGATTTACCATGAGCAGAAAGAACTTCAGATATACGTTTTATCGTTGTACCGCACTCAAATAAAAATAAGTTTGAGGCCTCAAATTTTGTATTGGTATGAAGATTCTTGTCTTCCATAGAGATATGAATATTCATAAATCCATTATAATGCATTCTGTCTTTTTGATGTGCAATGTGGTTCATTGACCATGCCGATCCATAGGCTCTAAAACCTTGCTTAGCATCACTAGTTTCTTTAATAAGCCGTTGAATCTCATTTACAGCATCATTATAACGGTCTATTTTATCTGGCATATTACCATCACCTTCTAACTCTGTTACATAAAGTGTTTTTAATGGAAATGGACCATTGTTATGTAATGTATCCCATTTTTTTAATGCATGTGTTTTAGTTGTTGCCATAGTTTTAATTTGTTGGTTTTGTACAAACGTATTTTACTTTCATCTTACGCTTTCTTCCAAAAGTTACCACACTTAAAAGAGAGCCCCCAAAAGTGTTTTTAAATTCTATGGTATGAAGTTTACCAGATTTACATTTTTCGGTTTCTTTTATTAAATATGTGAAATCTTTGGAAGTTATATCAATTTTAATAACAGTATCAAGCTCTAACACTTCCATGCCTCTGTAGTAATCACCCCTTAACATTAATGGGTCTGGTTGTATTGCTCCATTTACACTCCTAAGTCTTACAGAATAACAAGAAACAACGAGAAAACTGACAAAGACAAGAACTATTATTTTACTTATTTTTTTCATAATATATCTAATTTAACTTATATAAATTACTAAACTATTTAAACAGTTTTCAGCCGTTCCAAAGTATCCGAAGCATATTGAACTCCGAAATTTTCGGATAAATCCAATGATTCTTCCCGACCTAATGTGTAATATAAATTCGTCACATTTCGTCGGGCATAACACAATACCAAATCGGTGAACACATTGTACGCTCCTTTTGTTTTCTTTTTAGATTTAGTAAGTCCACTATAACTTATTGATGCAAACTTGGAACAATCTTGCAATTCGTTTTTATGATTTATATAGCTTTTTCCAGCAATAACCTGACAGCCTGCTGAAAAATTTGACCGCCCAATTCCTGTCCAATGAATATTAATGGACGGGTTTACTCGTAGCCCTATTAAATTCCCATGGCTATCTTTCACCTTTATGTCCTTATCGGTATAAGCATTATCATTATTCCAATCCCTTATAATTATCACTCCGTTCCAGTCGGAAGGCTTTAAAGCTCTGTAAATTTTCTTTTCAACGGATATTTTATGCCAACCGAAACGATAACGATGTTGTCCTTCAATTAAAAACGCTTCATCTTTTCGTCCTGCCATATTTACGCTGGCATCTGTTGAGCCCCAGAATGTGAATGCCATACCATTAATGAGCAACACAAACAAATCATCATTTTCTCGTCTGATAATACTTTCGGTCTGTTTTCTTCTGATGCCAATGAGATGAATATCATTAGTATCAAATTTCCATTCTGAAGGTTTTTTTGTAGAATAGGTTTTTTGTAACCCATTAAGATGTTTTAGAATTGGACCTGGATTATTGGTGTAATGCTGTTTGGCATTTTGCAATAATTGCATCCAATTGGTATAAGTTTCAGAAGGATTATTACTTGAAGAACTTCCCCATTCTGATACTTTGTTTTCTTCCTGCCAACGCTTAATGTGGCGCATTGTTCCGCTTCCTACAATACCATCTGGTGTCATACTTTCAACGCCTTCCATAGTACGCACATATTCCTGAAATAACCGCACTGCAGCTTGGGTCACGTAACCAAAAACACCATCAAAAGCAGCACATGGCATAAAACCTGCTTTAAACAGAAACTGTTGTAATTTTAAAACGTCATCATCCGTACCTTCACGAAAAGATCTCCATTTTGTTCTGTCATCATCACGAAAAGTCACTTTTTCAATTAATAAACCATCTATATGATAAGGTTTTAAAAAATCTTTTCTATTCTTTGGTCTTTTATTTTTATCGCAACTTCCTAAATATAACACAGCCATATCTTAGTTATTTAAAAGGTTTTCTAATTCAATTTTTATGGCATTTAAACACTCTAAAATAGCTACATTCTTGACATAATTTAACAAGAAATCGATTTGTAATATTTCAATTTTAATATATCTTGGACTATATATTTGGTTGAATATTTCTTTATACCAACACAATATCTTTTGGTCGTGGTGGGCATCATTGGTATTTGAAATCATTAAAATCGCATAGCTTATTTCTGTCATTCCTATGAGTACAGAAATATCTAAATCTGCTTTATCAAAATCATCTAATTCTTGACGGTATTCCGTGAAGTATTTCACCAAATCGGTAACTTCATCGAAAATTTTATTGGTTTTTAAGCGTTCTATCAGTTTTTTATCACCTAATGTTTCTAGAATGTGACCAACAAGCAACATGTTTGATAAAGCGTCCAGATACTGTCCGCTGTATTTATCTGTTGCCATTTCCATCGCTTCGTTGTAATAACTGTAAGCTGTTTTTAGTTGTTCAATTTCCTCCTTGTCATCTAAGTGTTTTGCTGTTAACTTATAGGCGTTTCCTACAATATTCAGTCGGCTTGCATTTCTACCTGCTAACGTAAGTAATCTAATTTCATTTAGATATTCTACAATAACTTTTCCTACCGCATCTTTCTTTTTAGATTTTTCTGCTGAAGCTATAATACCCTCTAATCTGTAAGATTGCACCAAACAATATTGCTCTAATGCCTTGATGGAATAGTTACCATTATCAAACTGAAATAAGCCCTTGTATTTTTGATAGGCGACTTCAATATTTCCTAATTCATCATAAATGAGTGCCTCTTTTTCCAACACCATTGCATCTAATAAATTTGAAGCTTCTGCCCTATCAATGTAGGTATCAAGTTTTGCAAGTGCCGATTTTTCTTCTTCTTTTTTATCACGAATTAAAATCAATAAATTATCTAAATCGGTATGTACTTGAGAAGACACTACGTATTCTTGATTATTTCGATCTAACTTTTGTCTATCATTAAATTTATAAAATTGATTTCCATAACATTGATATGCTCCCCAAGTATTACTATGTTTATGTTGTTGATAACATTCTAATCTGGCAAATTGTACTGCGCTTCCAAAATCGTAGCCTTGTAACATACGCTCATAAAAAATTTCTGAAAATACTTTTGCTGCAGAATCGTCAACAGCCCAACCTGAAATTACAATGGCTTTTACACCCATTTCAATAAGTTGTGTCCCAATATTGGCTGCCAAACGATATCTATTCTGACTATATTTATCATCTTTAGCATTTACAACTCCCGAAAAACAACAGTTTATAAAAACAAATTCCGGTACATAGCCTAATTGATTTATCATTGCAGGATCGATACAAATACCGCTTCCTATGGCAATTCCAATGTTGCTATTTTCTGGATCGTAAATACCATGTCCTGCAAAATGCATCATCATGTAATGTTTGCTAAACAATTCCATCATAATATTTTTAGCATTGGAATGTAATAGCGCATTAACCTTATAACCATCCTTAGTTAATTTGCCAGACACCCATTCTGCCTCTACTTTTGCAGCAGGAAGTGGAGATAAACCTTCTTGATCGTAAATAGGATCGCCAACCACAAAAACTTCCTTATTCTGAAATCCTATTTGGTTAAAACGTGTGGCATCTTCAGTAATCAATTGCCTAATAAAACTCGATGTTACAGAGGCAGGAATTTCTGTAGTTTTGTTGTCATGCAATAATTCCCAAGGAATTTGCGCAGCAAATTTATCTAACTTTAAAACGAGGTTATTCTGATTTCTGAACGTGTTTTTGAAATCATTAGGAATTAACATTTCGAATAAGGATTTTGATAATCTTTCATCCCAATTTGATGAGACTGACATTTCTGCCAATAAATGGTCAATTTTGTGCAATCCAATACCTACCATTTCTTGTTCTACCCTTGCTAAACCATTTGAAGCAAAATATCTAAAACCACTTACAGTTTCCTCTTCCTTGTTAGTTTCATTGGCTACTTTTACGCTATTAATATGAAGATTAAACCACCAATCGTAACTGTGATTTGCAAATATTTTTTTCTTTTTCGCTCCTGGTCTTCTGGCAATGCCTTTGTCATAATTAAACGATACTCTATTATCGGTTTTGTACAATCGTGTCAAACTAAAGTAAGCCTCACTTGCTACAGATTCGTAGTAGTTTACAATTTCAATATCTTTTATAAGTTTTAAACCTTCACCTGTGTCTTTAATTTGCTTATTAGCCTCTGCAACACCCAATAAAATCCCTTTCATTGAATCTTCAATAGGCAGTTTTCCGTATCCGATTCCCATTAACACGAACGAAATTCCTGTAGCATACTTTTTAGCCTGAGGCAGAGTATAGTTGTCTCGCATAAACATCGCATATTTAAGTACAGCTTGTTTTACCGTTTTGGACAACACGTAAGATGTTAATCTTCCTGTGCTTCCTAATCCGCAAACGATAGCTCCTTTAGGTTTTGTTTTTAGGTTAAAAAACACTTCGCTTTCCCCTATTTCCCCAGGATAATAGCCAATACTTAAACGTTGTGATAAACGATTATCGAGATAAATGTCCAAGGCTCTTTCCGAACTTAAAATAAGATCCATATAGAAATGCCCAACCATTACTGGATAGGAGGACATTTTTAAATCTCCATGAATGATTTTCACATTGAAGTATTCTGCTTCAGGTTTAATCTTTTTATGGGTGCCAAACAACGCTTCCACAACAGCTTTAGAATCGTAAAGTGGTTCTGGCGATTCAAAAACTTCAGTAATTATTTCTCCGCTCCGTGATGCTGGTTGCTGATTGCTTAATCTATTAGTAACTCCTGTTTCTAAAATATCTGAAATCCCATGAAAAATATAGGTTTCATTTGCCAAATCACCATGAGATGTGTGCGTGTAATACAAATTTGGCGTATTAAGTAATTGCTTAGGAATACCTGTTTTCCATGTGACGCTACCGTCTCCATGTGACGTAGCTTTATAAACTAATTTATCGTTTTTTGAAAGCCAACGATCTTTAAATTCATAATCAAAAACCGTTTGATCAGATCGTCCACAGATGTAATAAATATTTCTGAAATCATCGTTATCCAATTCATTATTCAAAAATGTTCTAATACTATCTCTATAGGTTTTAAAATCTTTTAAGGCTTGTGCATTATCCTTTGGATCTGGCATGTGTTTTAGATTGGTCTTAGCATCTAGTGTTTTCCAAAACGTTTGATGCCAGAAAGGCCTATTGGCATCATCATCTTCTAAAGGTAACAATTCAAATACACCAGGATATTTCCAAAACACCTCTAAAAGTTCTTTACGGTTGTGTTTAAAATCTATAAATGCCAATTGTTTAACACGTTTGCTATGACCCGTTAACACTTCCATGATTAAATAAGAGCCTAACCATGGTGTGCCTAACATAATAAATCGATTTTGAACGTTTTTTTTAAATTTAGACCAAGTATCCTGGTAATCCATCATGCATTGCCTTACTACCAAACCTCCCATTGAATGCGCAACGATATGGATTTTCCCACTATTGGTTTGTAGATAGTCTTCCAATTGATTTTTTAAATCCTCTGCAGCTACTTGTACCGACTTTCTCCAGTCGAACTGAAGTGTTACCACATCGTACTTTTCGGATAAATGCTCGGCTAATTTGTAGTAATATTTTTTTATGATTCCGCTAGCAGCTACTTTCTTTGCATTAATGCTTAACTTTTCTACAATGGCTCCTCGGTTGATTTCTGGCATATCCACCCATTGCTCTTCATTATTGCTCGCTATAGTAGAACCCATGATTCCAGGCACAATAATGACGATGTCTTTCGTAATTGTGTTTGGTTTTTTTATAAAACCTTCCATAGACAATGCATCTAATAAAATTCCACGTTCACCTTCAGCAAACACATGTTTTTTAAATAAACTTGAGGGATTCTTTTCATCGGCATGAAGAGCATCCAAAATGGCGATACTTGAATTATCAGCAGAAAAATAATTGAAGTGATTCGTTGTACTGCCCTTTGCCAGAAACTTATAAACCCCATTTTTTCTTTTAATACCGTGTTCCATACGATTGGTATCGACCACCAAATCATTGTCAACACGATAAAACAGATTCGCCAAAATAACTTTTAAGGAATTAAAATTAATACCGCCCACATCTGCATCTCCTGCTATATTGTAGAGATCGTTCACTACAGACGTATCGGAAGCATTCATCATTTTTTGAAAAAGTGACTCCGGCATCATAGCATTTAAACCAGGTAGTACTTCTGGGTTTTCCTTTTGACTTACCAATTCTAATAAAAATGCTTTTACCGCATGATAAATGGGGGTTCCAGCACCAAAGGCCAATACAACGGCATTTAAAAACAAATTAAAAAAATGATCTACACGACGCGATAATATGGTTGTACCACTTGCAGGTGCTGCAACACGTACCACTTTATTTATCGTTATTTTCTTCTTTTTGGCAATCTCATTAATGTCTTTCATTAATTGTAAATTGCCTTTATCTTCCTCCGAATTCAATATACCTATTTCGGTTTTGCTAAATCCTATAATTGGATTTCTGTGGTCACATTTGGCTAGTATATCGGCAACTAAACCACCTCTAGAGTGGCTTAAAATATCTAGATTGTATTCTTTAGGACAGTCATTCAAAAAATCCAATGCATTTTGCAGCGGACTCACGGAAAGTGTAAAATGTTCTAATGCGAGAATGCGATTTTCGTAGGTATCAACTATTTCATTCCATGCGTTATTATTATCGTTAAGCTTATGAAATGCATCAATAGTTGTAGATAATGTTCCATGTAACAACAACAAAATAGGTTGAGCGGTATCAAAATTATTAGTGTTTTCAACTCTAGTAAATTTGGCGTCTATTTGATACAGTCCAGGATGGGATTGTACACGTTTATCATAAGCTATGGCCAATTCTTTAATTCCCAATTTTACGACTTTGTTTTCGTTGACTTTGGGTTTGAAAACACTAAAAACTTTTACCATAGCACGTTTTATAATACCACGATTCTCATTTTCAGATAAAATCTGGATATCAAAAACATAATCTTCGCTGGACAATGAGCGTTTTGTTGAAACTTTTTTTCCATAAATATCTTGAACATCCTCTGGATGTCCTATCCATTCCGTGTCATCAGTAAATTGAAGTGCTACAATATCGTGCTCATCAAATTGAATTTTATTTACTTGATTTTCGGAACGTTTTGTAGAAACCTCTATATAAGATTTTAATTCGAATTTTTGATCTAATGTTTTTGGAACAATGTAATCGATGGAACTAATTTCCCGTTCTACTCCTATTATTTTTGCTGATTTGGCCATAGTTAGTTTGTTATAGTATTTACTGGTAATCCTGGAATGTTAAATGGAAGATTGATACCAAAAAACCAATAAAAATTATCAATAGTTACATTATAATTTATTCCTACACTTAAAATATCATTGAAAGCGGTGGTGATTAAACCTACTCCTAATTCTTGTATGCCGTCGGTATCAAAATCGGGTGAAGCAATATTAAGTCCGACTCCAAAATCTAAAAATTCATTGTAGAAGTACGATTTACTAGAACCAAATTTTAAAAGCAATGATGCTGAAGGAGCATAAAAAAAATCCCAATTTGATTGAAGATTTAAATCGGCTTTATTAAATAGACTAGCGAAAATTAAACCAACTGCTATTTCTGAACGGGCACTAATAAGTTGCATAATAAATGTTCGCTGCTCTAAGGTGAAAATCTGTTCTGGAGCATTGTCCATAGTTGATGCCATTCTTAAAACCATTTCTATGAGCAATTCATTACAATTTTGTCGTTTTCCTGTGTCTTTGAGATTTATAAAACCCTTTTCGGGAAGGTTATCTAATGAAAATGACATCGCTTCGTCACCAATAGATTTATTAGCGATATAATTAGTTTGCAAGCCAAAAAGTAATGCTATTCCGTTTTCAAGTGATGCAATATCTATTTGAATTTTAGCATAAAAGTTATTTAACTCGTCCATTAATGGCATAAAAGTAGGAGCAGAAGCTGTTTGGTTAATTAAAGTTTTTAAATCCACAATAGTTTTATCAATCGATTTTATACTCTCAATTACAGTTAACATTTGATCTTCAATATTTAACAAAACAGTGATATTCCATTGTCGTATATCCCTTTTAAGTAATTGATATAAGGATTGAAATTGGCTAATTGCTGCTTTTACAGCGAATATTTTCGTTTTCACCTTTGGCGGAATAAAATCATTCAGTTCAATATTTTTTATAAATTTGATAATATTATTTTTTAAAGAGATGACGCATGAAATACTTGAAAGTTCATTTAACAATTTTTTTTTAAGAGTTTCAAAAAGCTCAAACTCTCTTTTATTGTTTTCTCTTGCAATTTCTGCAAGCGCTCCCAATTGTTGTTGATCTTCGACAGATAAATTAGTGACCCATCGCTCAACATTAAAATAATTTCGGTTAGAATAGGTATCGTAATTTTGAATATGAACGCGGTCTCCACCACTTTGGCCTTTTTTAAAAGCCATAACACTAATGTTGTATTTATACAACTCTATAGTTTTTAATTCTGCTTCAATACTTAAAACATTATTATTAAGGTTTGAAAGAATATAAGAATCAAGAGGATTCCCTTCTGTAAAAAATTGAGAAGTAAAATATTCGTTCGCCAACTCTTCATAGCGACTTGACAAGTATGGATCTACCTGAACAGCAGTTAAAAATCCATCCAATATTTTAAAAAAGGGCTTCTGCTTTTCTACCGTAGGCATTTGTTGTTCTAAAATGGAGATTACTGCACTCTTGTTTTGTAATGCTTGTTTTAGGCTTATTAATTTAGATTCTAATTTTACCGTTTCAATTATATCTGGAAATTTTTTTTTTATAGCATTGTTTAATTTTTCTTTAGAGACCTGAATCTCAAGTGTACTGTTAATTTCAATAATTTGTGCATCATCATTAATAATGGTGCGTGAATCCCTTTTATAAGTTTCTTTTACTGAAAGAACCTGACTATATATATTTGTAAACAAGCCAAATAAAATAAGTGTTACAGCGTAATTCAAAAATTTCATGATACTTATGTTTAAGAGGTTACAAATGGAATATCGTGAGATTGTGCACTAAAGAATGATTTTTGTAAGCTGGCATAGAATAGCTGACCATTTTTTAAAATTATACCATCGATCTGGTCTAGAATAGGAGAGAAACAAAAGCATTTTATTTCATTATATAATTCATCCGGATGATTTGCATCAGATAATTTAAAATGCTTTTTTAAGATCTTGGATAAAATATCATGATTTCTAAGCCATAGTACCCAACGTTCCAATTTAAAATATGAGAGGTGTGCCAAATTATCGGCTTTAGCAATTGCATCCCTAACGGTTTGGTTATCACCTATAATGACCATAATGATCATCAATTCTTTTTCAATAAACGATTTAAAGATAGATTCTGCCAGAGCGAAGTCATCGAAAGAGATAATGGTAGTGCGCTTGAAATTCATAATATGTATGTTTAGTTAAAAACTAAATGAATACATTTTTATAAATTACATATAAATTATAAAACCAGAGTTAATTAATAATTCTTGATACAGAATTTTTAATGTATTCAAATACCATTAAGAAAATCAATTAGGGAGTTTTAAACTTTAGGAGAAAATATAATATTTCATAAATTTAAGAAAAAATATCTAATTGTCAAATAATTAGGTTTAATAAATAAAAAACTTTCTTGTTTAATAAGTCGCTCCTTAAGTTTTGATTAGTTATTTGAATATCAATTATTTAATTTCATATATTTTCTAATATGGCTATTTATAATTACAACGTTTTTAGTAAATCGAATTATAAACATAAATATTTAACAAAAAAGTTTACATCATTTTTTTTCAGTCAACTAACAAGAAAAAAGGAGCGATTTACTATTAAAAAACTTTTCTAACTTGGATAGCATTTAACACAGGATTTCCTTTAACAGTTTCAAAATCAATAGTTATTCCTTTTCCATTTGAAACCCCGATATTATATTTTTTTGAAATAGCCCTTTCTGCACCAAATTGGTCTGTAATATTCAATTCTCTCTCTATATAACTCTCATTAATTAACACATTAAAAACACGTTCCGATACTCTTTCAGAGACTTTATCATCACCTAAATTATATACTAACTTTTCATGTTCGACATTCGATTTCAACTCTGCCCAATATAATTCTACTACGTATTTTCCATTAGGAACATCCAGTTTAAATTTTTTAATACCTACGCGTTGTGTTTGATAAATGGGATCATTCTCAGTATTTATAATATCTAATTCTGAACTCGGTAAACTGCCATACTTTGTTTTTGGCCTGTAAGGTTCACCGCCTACATATCCCCAACTTCCTGCTGTATATTCTTGTTCAGGAATCCATATGAGACTTTTAACTTTATCTTCATACATGCGTTTTGAGCCCAGCAGCACATTCAAATTATAAAAATCATCCTTAAATTCTGAGAACTTGTTGGGTACTAACCTAAAATCAATATCTAAAATATCTATAGTTTCTTTTGAATCTATGGTGCTTTTGGCTACAAGCCTGTTTTGTTCGTTTAAAAACGGAATTTCAAAGCGTGCTATATAATGCTCAACCTCAGCATAATACACATTGCTGTTGTGATAAAGCTCCACAGATTCTCCATTGCTATATACAGTTACAGGTTGGGTAGTATGGTTTTTTCCAGCTTGTGCAACACCACCTCTTATTTTCCAGTTATTTTGTCCAAATTTAACAATAGGTGCTTTTGAAAGCATGGTTTTGTACAACCACCACGTGTCTTTTTTTTCTCTATCGAGCGTGGTGATGCCTTTTAAATTGGCGCGCGGTTTAGCGTAACCTCTAGATTCTGAATAAAAATCGTTTAAATTCCAAATGTTTGCTCCCACAATGTAAGGACGTTCCATAATGGTTTTTAAATAATGTTCATGGTAGGCATTGCCATATTCCACGGTATAATCAAATCGTTCTGGTTGAAAGGAATGTAATCGTGCAAGTACATCGGCACCATACTCAGTTATAATCAAGGCTTGTTTTGGAAACAAATTGTGAAGGTTGTCCAAATTTTTATCAAAATCCTCAAATTTACCACCGTACCAACCTTGGTAAAGATTCCAGCCCAAAATCATAGGAACCGCGGTTAAACCTGCATCTTTATAGCGGCCAATGGCACCATGGTTTGGAATCATAGTATATCTATATGGATCTAAATCTCTTATATGTTTTTCAATTTCAGATGCTAATTTTGCTACATTTTTGGCATATGCCTCGTAACGTTCTTTTTCGGTTTTTGGGCTGAAAGGTAATCGTAGAAGTACTTCATTCATATATGCCCAAATAATTAGAGAAGGATGGTTAAAATTTTGTTTTACCATTTCTTCCGCCATTAAAAGACAGTTTCCTGAAAATACTTTTGATTCTGTTATGGCATTTACAATAGGTATTTCTACTGAGGCTAAAATCCCTAATCTGTCGCACATCTCCAATACTGTTGGGTCTTGTGGGTAATGGGCTATTCGTAAAAAATTACCACCCATTTCTTTTAGCAAGCGTACATCACGCACATGCATTTCATCAGTTAATGCATTGCCTTTGTTCAAAAAATCTTGATGTCTGTTCGTACCTATTAATTTTAAATATTCGCCATTGAGGAAAAAACCTTTTTCAGCATCAAATTTGAACCATCGGCATCCTAAAGGCTGTATAGATTCATCTAGGAAACGCCCCGTTTTAGCATCTTTTATTTGAGTTACCACCTGATATAAATAGGGATTATCAGGAGACCATAAATTTGGGTTATCTAAGGAAAATGTAGCACTCACAGGAAATTGGTTTGCATTTTTTTTGATATTAACTTTTTTTATGTTTTCTAAAACAATATTTCCTTCTTTATCTAAAATTCGGTTTATAAGATGAAGCGTTGTGTTTTTATTAGTCTTATTATCCAACAGAGCATTAATTTGAATTTTAGCCTTTTCTTTTGAAACCTCCGGTGTAGAAATATATACTCCAGAAGAGCTAAAATCATCCATTGAAAAATAAATGGCATTTTTATGTATTAGAAAAACATCGCGATATATACCTCCAAAAAACGTAAAATCTGCAGATAATGGCGGTATGTTTACATTGTGACTATTATCGACTTTTACAGCCAATATATTTTTTTTGCCATAGTTTAAATAATTGGTAATATCGAATTGAAACCTGGTGTATCCGCCTTTATGAATGCCCACCCATTTATCATTAACAAACACATCTGCAACTTGATTTACACCCTCAAAATACAGTAATGTTCTGTTACTTTCTTCTTTTTTCGCATCAATATATAGTGTTTTTTTGTACCAGCCAATACCTCTGTAATAGCCAGGTGTATCGTCTGTAGCGTCTCTATTATTCCATGTGTGCGGAATATTTACCGATTCCCAGACTGTAACCTCAGATGATTTTAAGTCTTTTATATTATCATTAAAATCGCCTTTATGGAATTTCCAATTTTCGTTTATGGTATGTCTTGATTGAGACGTAACATTTAAAACTGTGGCAAATAAAAAGATTACTACATATTTATTCATAATAGATGTTGTGCTTGAATTATTTATATATTCTATTTAGTTGGTATTTATTTTTTAGTTATTTAAAACTATTGTTTTCTATCAAAATAATCAATCGATTTCCCTATTCGGTATTCAGTTCTTTCACTTATCCGTCATTGCCGTTAACACCCTAAAGTATTAATTTACAAATATTTATCAGGCACTAATTTTTTTTAATACAAAAAAAACTTTATTTGAATTTGGTTTTCACTACAAAGATTCATTTTTTATCAAATTTTCATAATCTTCTTGTGAATCGATATCATTCAAAATCTCTAAATATTCTGGAGTTATGGCTAAAACATTTTCTTGATTGCTTTTTAAAAATAGCCTCGCTCCTTTATCTCCCTTCAAATTTAATAAATCTTCAAAATACAAATTTGGAAAAATAGCAGGAACACCATTTTTATTACCGTAAGCAGAAGCTATAATTTGATTTTCATTTATTTGATACAAATCAATAAGTTTATTTATAAAGTTTGAGCCTACATTAGGTTGATCTGCCAACATAACTAAAACAGCACTATGGAATTTCTCTAGATTTTTAAAATGATTAACTGCCACCACAATGCTAGAACTTAAACCCGATTCCCAATTTGGATTATGTATAAAGGTAACTTGTTCACCTATAACTGTCTTTAAAATAATGTTAGCATTTGCACCTAAAACACAATATACCCTACTCCCCTTAGAATTTAAAGCTTGATAGATTACATGTTGTAAAAGGTTTGAATCTTTATAGGGGAGCAATTGTTTAATATTGCCCATTCTTGACCCCTTACCTGCCGCCAATATGACTATAGTAATATCCACTAAGATTGCAAATGTATTTTTCCTGAAATTGTTTTGAGATGAACTGGTTTTTTATTTCTGATAGTTGTTAAAATTTCAGATATAATAGATACCGCGATTTCCTCTGGAGTTATGGCTCCAATATTCAGTCCTGCTGGGCTATAAATGCTTTCTAAGAAGGAGACCTTTAATTCTGAAGTATATTCAAATAAATCGTTATAAAGCTGTTCTCGTCTTTTAGCAGACCCCAAAATACCAATGTATGGTAAGTTACAATCTTTTAGTCTTAACAAATAACTTAAATCTTGAGCGTAATTATGCGTCATTAAAACAATAGCACTTCGTGAATCTAAACTATTGGAATTAAAATTTTCTGGTGTATTGGTTGTTACAGATTTTGCTCCAGGAAAATCCTCAATTTTCTTAGGGTTTTTTACAGGTGTTATGATATCTATTTCCCATCCTAAAAGTGCTGCAGATTTACAAAGTTTTACAGCATCGTGTTCGCCTCCAATAATAAGTAATTTAAAACATGGAGGAAGTACCTGTTTAAATACTTTAATATCCTTACTCAAAACCTTATGGGTATTTTTAATTTCTGAAAAAGAGAAACTAACATTTTTCCCAAATGATATTAACGAATAAAAATCACCTTCACAACCATCTTTTTTTTTATAATATGATTTTATTGAAATGGCTAATCTATTTTCCAAATTTTCAATAAAAGCAATTTTAAAATCCTCATAAACCTGAAACGATTCCAACAGTATATAAAGCACACCTTCACACCCTAGACGATAGCGTCCATCATAAGTCATCATTTTAGATTTTCCTGTTTCAAAAACTGATTCTGATTGACGTAATATTTCGTTTTCAACACAACCAGCACTTACTGCGCCCAACATTTTACCCGTACTTGATAATAGCATCCGTACACCAGGGTGCCTATATGATGAACCGTCTAAATCTACTACTGTTGCAAGAACATTTTTAATCCCTAATGATTGATTATAAATAGCTTTTTGTACTATTCGTTTTAGTTCGTACGTCATTCAACTAAGGTAATAAAAAGAATTTAATATAACTATAACCCCAATAAAGGCGTACAATTTCTTTGCTTATTAATACAAGAACAAGTATTTAATTTAACTTGGATAAAATAATAAAAATAAAATTCTTAATATTCTAATTTTTTTTTAAATATAAAAAGGTGATGGTATTAATAATACTAATCAAGGTATAGGGTTTAATACCTTAAAAAAATCAAAATTTACAGGACTGGTAAAAACGAATTCTTAAAATAAAAAAAGAGCTCTAACAAATACATTGCTAGAGCTCTTTTAGGAAAGTGAAGCAGAATTCAACTTACTTTTTGCTTCTCTTTCATTTTTTTTAATAACATTAATTCATTCTGTATTTCTTCTTTTCTTTCGTTAAATTTTCTAACTTTTTCGCTAATTAATTCTTGATGCTTTATGCGAGCTTGGCGTCTCAACTCTGCTTTCTCTAATTCTTTTTGTTGAGCTTTTTTTTGTTTCATTTTCTCTTTGGCAACAGAAATATACGAAAAACCGTACATACTTAAAAATAAAACCCCAATAAGCCCTAAAATGATATAACCATTCTCCATGACAGTAAAAAAATTTAAAATGCTAATAATTGATGAAATCTTAAAAGAAACCTTTTAGATTAAATTTTCTAAAATAATACAGGAAACCTTATGCAAAAAAAGCAAAATTTACTTACTGAGAAAAATAAAAAAGATGAATTACTAAAAAAATAGTTTAAAGCCCAAACCACCGATAAAATTTAAAAGTTTTTCTTATTCACAAAAACAGATTGTTTTTATAAACTAAATAATCTCAGCACTTAATCCAGCTTCCAAAAGCATAGAACAGCGCGGTTTCAAATCTTTATAAGCACCTGTTTTTACGGTGCATTTTCCTTTGTAATGCACAAGTATGGCACATTGTTCTGCCTGTTCTGCTGAATGATCGCAGGCGTAAACAAGCGTTTCTATAACGTGATCAAATGTATTTACATCATCATTAAACAATACAATTTCGTTTTGAGTTTGTACGGCTTCTTCAAGTAATAATGCTTCTGATGTTTTTTCTTTTGTACTCATAATAAAAATAATCTTTGGGGATTAATTATACTACTAATTTAAAAAATTTTAATGATACCCAATTGTTTCGTTCTAGTTTTTCTTCAAATTTTAACATATATTTTTCGCATTCAGCTTTAATTAAGTGGCTATCATCATTATAAAATCCGCTTAAAAACAAAAGACCGTCTTTGTTTAAACAAGACGCATAGATTGCCATATCCTGCAATAAAATATTACGATTTATATTAGCTATAATGATGTCGTATTTATTATTTAAAATAGACGCATCGCCTTCAATAACTGTAATGTGATCACAATTATTGCGTGCTACATTTTCTAAACTATTTAAATAACACCAATTATCAAAATCTATGGCATCTATTGGTTTTGCCCCTTTTAATTCTGTAAGAATGGCAAGAACGCCCGTACCACAACCCATATCTAAAACCGATTTATTTTTAAAATCGGTTTTTAGAATGTGTTGAATCATCATATGTGTGGTTTCATGATGTCCGGTACCGAAACTCATTTTTGGTTCGATGATTATATCGAATTCAGTATCGAATTTATCATGGAATGGTGCACGAACCGCACAAATATCATCAACTACTATAGGGTTAAAGTTTTTTTCCCATTCCTCGTTCCAATTGGTTTGCTTAATAGCTTCAAATGTATAAGAGATTTGAAATTCATCGGAATTTAAAATATGGATATCTTCTAATATATTTTCGTTCCATTCTTCTTTTTGAATATATGCCGTAACACCATCTTCATTTTCCACAAAACTTTCAAAACCTGTATAACCCAGTTCTGCTATTAAAATCTCCACTGCTGGTTGAAGTGGTTTTACTGTAAAATAATACCCAATATATATAGTGTTTGACATGATTTTTTTTTAGATGCCCAAAGATAATCCTAAAAACTAAAGCAACTACTTTTCAACACCTATTTTAATCATGCCAACACTATTATTATCAAATAGTTTACTAATTATTTGGCTACGCTCCTACTGTTTTACAAAACGTCTAATCAAACGTTTATTATCCAATTCAATAAGTATAATATAAACGGAAGGCATGACATTTGAAATATCAATAGTTTTGAGGCTCCCCTGAAGTGGAACTGTTTTAACTAATCTTCCGTTCAAATCCAAAATAGAAAGTGTTTCTAGATTCATTTTTTCTGCACCTTCAATACGCAGTACATCGCTTGCTGGGTTTGGATATAGCAATAAATTTTCATAAGCCAATTTTTCAATGCTTAATGACATTATTTTAGTTGAAATATTGAAACTCAACACACCCGATTGTGATGAAAGACTACCAACCTTTAACAAATATTCATTGCCTGGTGTTAAGCCGGTAAATAAGCCATCATTAATAAAGCATTGTAACTCGGTAGTTCCGCAGGCATCATACAAAGCGAAATAACCAGTAATGGTTGAGGTTAAATTATCAATTTCAATATCTGCATCGTTTGGCATGGTAAAACGGTACCAAACATCGTTAATTGTACCAGATCTTTCACAGGTTGTAGTTTCACTACTTGTAGCTGCGGCATTATTTGTTGAAAATGTTGCAAAACCGCTTACTGGAATTGTAATATCTTGAGGTGTAGAACACTCATCATTAAACAAATTCTCAAAGGCTTGTATATTAAAATTAATGATATTTGCATACCGAGCTGTTTGTGAAATTTTAAGTTTATAATTACCATTAAGCCCTAAATTAGTGAATGTTCCATTTCTACTAAAGCAACCCAACTCTTTGCCAGAACAGGCATCAAACAAACTCATTGTTAGAAAAGCATTGACTCCAGAAATTTGAATATTACCTGTAACTGGCATTTCAAAATCATACCATAAATCTAATTGATTACTTGACGTACTCTCACAAGATGCTTTTAAGGACTCTGAAGCAAAGCGTGTATCTGCCTCGTAAGACAATGCATTGTTTGTAGTTACTGTTATAGTTTCACTATTATCACAAGCATCGTTAGCTGCTGCGGCAAAGGCTTGAAATTTCAGTGCTTTATTACTCTGCACAATACTTGCTATTCTTAATATATAATTTTGACCAGCAATTAATCCAGTAATAAATTGCACTCCGCTTTGGCATGACAATACTGACCCGCCACAAGCATCATAAGCGGTAACAACATCCCCGTTACCGATATCATCAATTTTTATACTTCCTGTTACAGGCATAGTAAAATTATACCACAAATCATAGCTTGTTCTAGCTCCTGTTGAACGGCAAGGCTCCTCTACACTTTCAGTTGCTGAAAGTAAATCTACATTATAGGTAATTGGGTTTTCTGTTTCGATAATCAAGGTTTCTGAGCCGCTGCATTCATCATTTGTTGAAAATGCTAAAGGCTGAATTTCGAAATCCATGATACCGGCGTTATCCACAAACTGAGCAACTCTTAATACATAGCTAGTATTTATACTCAAATTTTTAAATAATACCAAGTTACTGCCATTAAAACACTGCAACTCTGCGCCCGAGCAGCCATCATAAAGTGAGAATGTTTGTCTAGATGTAGTAGATGTGATATTCAAATTACCATTTACGGGCATTACAAATTCGTACCAAAGGTCTGTGTACTCAAAAGTTGGAGAGGAATCGCAAGTTGCATCTACACTAAGTGATGCCATTTTACTATCTGGCTTAGGTTGTACAGCGGTAGTTGTACTTAATACCAAGTTTTCTCTGTTATCACATTCATCATTTGCAGCTGGCACAATAGCTTGAATGGTAAAGGGTTGCTCGCTATTATTTCGATATGAAACTCTTAAAATATACGTATTGCCATTTATTAAATTCTTAAAAGATGCATCACTTTGAGTACATGCTATTTCTGCACCACCGCAGGTATTGTAAAGGGTAAATGAACTTAATGAAGAACGCCCATCAATAAATACGTTACCATCTATAGGCATTACAAATTGATACCATAAATCATAATTATTAAATGATGCTGTATTACAGGATGCATCTAAACTTTCGTTTGTATTGGTAAAATCTGCATTTATGGTTAATGCTTCTGTTGTTGGTATTGTAATGGTTTCTGCGTTGGTACAATCGTTATTACTTGCATTGGCTAAAGGCTGCATTTTAAAATCGATAATTCCGGCAGATTGGACATCATTTGCAACTCTTAATATGTAGGTGGCGTCCAAACTTAAATCAAGAAAAAATAGAGTATTATTACGACTACTAGGAAGGCACTGCAACTCTGTACCTGAACAGGCATCATAAAGTGAATATATTTGTGAAGATTTAGTTGGAGTTATAGTCAAATTCCCAGCTACTGGCATTACAAAATCGTACCAAAGGTCTGTATAACTGCGCGTTGAACTTTCACAACTTGAAGTAACACTTTTTGATGCCGTTCTAGAATCTACACTAACATCTGTAAACGTTGTTGCGCTTAATGTTATAGTTTCTTTATTTTCGCAATCATCATTTAAAGCTTGCGAAAAAGCTTGAAAAGTAAAATTTCGTGTACCTGAAAATCGGTATGAAATTCTTAACAGATAGCTGTTGCCATTCACTAAATTTCCAAAAACGGCACCTCCTATATTGCATGCTATTTCTTCGCCGCCACACGTGTTGTAAAGCGAAAAATTTTCAAAGGAATTTGCGCCATCAATATAAAAAGCACCATCAATGGGCATAACAAATTGATACCATACATCTTTATTAACAAATGAGAATGTATCACAGGAGGCATTTACACTTACTGTGGCCTCTGTAAAATCTGCCTCAAGGGTTTGCGGCTCTGATGCCGATACGGTAATGGGTTCTGCATTTGTACAGATGTTGTTTGCTGGTGCTTGGGCATAACTGAAAGATATGCTTAAAAAAAATGTAAATAATAGTAATTTTGAAGAATACATAGAAGTTGATTTTAATTAATATTAACTTATTGCAAGCTACATAGGATTAAAACCAATTAGTTAAGGGTATTCCCTAGTTTTTAAAAATAAGGGAATACCCTTAGAGAAAATTATAGTATATCATTTTTTATAATAATAAAAGACCTATTAAATTAAAACGTAATAGGTCTTTTTATAACTGTATTTTATGAGTATGCCCGCGTTAGGGATTGCAGTGAAAAGCCCACAGCGACTTTTTAGGAGCGCGGACTTTTAACGGAAAGCCCGACCCTTTTCGGGGAACGCCCAAATTATTAGAAATATTCCTTTACCAGGAAATGAATTATTTTTATTAAAATGCGTTTACTATTGCAAAAAAATCATCTGCATTGAGTGCTGCACCGCCAATTAAACCGCCATCTACATCGGGTTTAGAAAAAATCTCCTCGGCATTGGCAGGTTTTACGCTGCCACCGTAGAGAATTGACATTTCCTCTGCAACAGCATCACCATATTTGTCTGCCAATGTTTTTCTGATAAATGCATGCATGTCCTGGGCTTGTTCTGGGCTTGCGGTTTCGCCTGTACCAATAGCCCAAACAGGCTCGTAAGCCAATACAATATTTTGGAATGCTGCGGCACCCAAGTGAAATAATGCATTTTTAATTTGGTTAGCAACTATGGTTTCTTCTTTTCCCGCTTTTCTGTCGGCCAATTCCTCACCAAAACAAAATATAACACGCATACCTTTTGCAAGTGCGGCATCTACTTTTTTAGCTAATATGTCATCCGTTTCCTTGAAATACTCACGGCGCTCACTATGACCTAAAATAACGGTATTTATACCTATGCTTTTTAACATGCTTGCGCTAACCTCGCCTGTATATGCACCTTTTTCCGCAAAGTGCATGTTTTGTGCAATAACCTCAATAACACTATTTGTTCTAAGTGTTTGGTAGGCTTGCCATAAGTTTGTTGATGCGGGCGCAATCATAACCTCGGCATTGGTTGTTTTGATTTGATTTTTTAGCTCTGAAATTAGCGTTTCGGTTTGCGCTAAATCGTTATTCATTTTCCAGTTTCCTGCTACGATGTTTTTTCTCATAATGGTTTGAAATCCTTCTTTTTAAAGAAGGAGTGTTTTTTATATTCAGTTAATTATTTTGCTTTATTACAACAAAAATAGTTATTTTTTAATAGCTTCTATCAGTTTTTCATCATCAGCTTCAATAACATCAAATACAACGATTTCGCCAGCTTTATTGACTACCATATATCTAGGAATCCAACTAATATTTACAAAATCTGCAAAATTACAGTCTTTTCCATTCGGAAAATAGTAATGGTTACCATTAACGTTATATTTTTTTATACCTCGTTTCCAAGCCTTTTCTCCTCTATCTAAAGATAAAAACACATAGGCTACATTTGGGAATTGTTTTTGTAATGCCTTTACTTTTGGCATACCTTTTATACAATCGCTACACCATGAGGCCCAAATATCAACTACGATAGTTTGACCTTGATGGTTCCTTAATATATCTTTAAAGGTTATTGAATTACCATCTAAATGTATAAAAGTATTATTTAATGCAGCTTCTGTAAACTGCTTTGGTTGTTGCGAAGTGCAGTTTAATAACGTTAAAAACAAGATTATTATGTACTTTATTTTTTTCATATACTAGTTTTAATTTGAGAGATTTACACCTATTTGCAAAATAAAAACTTATTCTAATTTTACTTTGGGGTCTAACCATACATAAATTAAGTCGACAACGATATTTATAATTACAAACAAGGTTGCTATTATTAAAACGGCACCCATAATAACTGGTAAATCGAGCGTGTTTAAGGCGTTTACTATTTCTTTTCCCAATCCGTTCCAACCAAAAATATATTCTACAAAAACGGCACCTGCAAGCATGGAAGCAAACCAACCTGAAATTGCTGTAATAACAGGGTTTAGTGCATTTTTTACAGCGTGTTTTTTTATGATTTGAAATTCGCTAAGCCCTTTTGCCCTAGCCGTGCGGATATAATCTTGGTTAAAGACTTCTAGTAACGAGTTTCGCATAAGTTGAACTACAACTGCCAACGGACGAATACCCAAAACCACTGCTGGTAAAATTAAGTTTTTCCATTTAATATGAACGGCTTCTCCGAAATCGTCAAGCTCGTATAAACTTCCTGTCATTTCTAGATTGGTGTAGTCGTGTAACACATAGCCAAAAAACCATGCGAATAAAATGGCACTAAAAAATGATGGTATACTCATGCCGAAGGTGCTAAAAATTTGAATGGTTTTATCCAACCACCTATCTTTATACAATGCTGAAATAACACCCAATAATATTCCTAGAACAATAGCAATTGTAATGGCTGAAACTGCTAGAAAAAATGTGTTTGGGAGTGTTTCTGAAAGTACTTGACTAACTCTTTTACCTTGTTTTGCAAAAGACTCTCTTAAGTATGGTAATTTTAATACGGTTGTTGTATTTCCTAATGAAAATAAAGTTTTTGCTTTGTACTTACCAGTGCTTAAGAACGTGTAATCTTCTGGATGGTTTGAATGACATGAAATGGGTAATAAATCGTTTAAATAATATAGATATTGTGTACTTATGGGCTTATCGAAACCATATTTTTTCTTTACGATGGCTAATTGTTCACTATCCTCATTTTGCCCCATCATCATTTGAGCAGGGTCTCCAGGTAATACACTAAATAAAAAAAATATAACAGTAACAACTCCGAATAATGTGAGTAATGCGTATATAATTTTATTTAGTATGTAGTGTATCAGTTGTTGGGCTGTTAATTATTATTTAGTACGAATTTCAGAGATTTTCTCAGATTGGTTCTTATAAGAAATTATTCTTCTTTTGTTTTTACTTGAATTATTCCAGTATAAGTTTTATCCTTTTCTATATTAAATGCCTCTAGTTGTATAGTGTCTTTAATAACATTTATACTTTTAATTTTTGTTGAATCTATCGCTTCTACTTTTTCTTTTGTTGAAGGGTTTCCATTTACAAAATATGCTATAATATCTTCCGCTTTTTTAGGTTCCATTTTTTTTGCAACCTTTGATAACATTAAATCCTCAATATCATTCCAATGTACTTTTTGCTGAACCAAACCTCTATCCAACTCTAGAATACCTGGATTAGCACGCACTACGGTTTTAAGAGCTTTTTCATCACACAAATACCATGTAAAATCGATATTGTACGCTTCGTTAATACGGTTTTTAGCTTCTTCTCCCGATGCTGTTAAACCTATAATTTGATAATTATTTTTTCTGGCTTTATCCTGTAATGCTTTAAGCTTTAAAGCTCCAGCTTGTTCAATACTTTCTAAACTGTAAGAGACAATTATAATTAGGTTTTCTTGTTTTAAAAAGTGTGTGGTTAAATCTTCATCTTCGCTTTCAATTGAAAAATCGACTATTGGAGGAGTATAGCCTTCTTGAACAACTTTTGTTTCAACACTAATAAAATCTCCTTTAACGGATGGGTACGAACCATTTGTTTTAAATACTTTATCCGTTCCGTTTACATTAAACTTCCAACTGTATTCTTGAATCGCTTTTGGCGCATCCTCAGGAACCAACATACCTTGCTGAATATTTTTGCCAATTGCATAAGCCCTAAAATCGATTACTGGTAAATGCATTAATACATGGTAGCCAAACCATAAACTAAATATAAAGCCAAGCAATGCGAAAATGGTTGTAGGGAATTTTGAAAATAAAGGTTTAATATATTTAATACCACTGAATAAAATAATAATAAAAAATAAAAGCACTACATCTTTACCAAAAGACTCCCATGGCTTTAGCTTTAAAAAATCGCCGAAACAACCGCAGTCTTTAACTTTTTCAAAATACGCTGCGTAAAAAGTTAAGAACGTAAAGAATACAATCATTAATAATAAACTCCACATTGTAAATTTTGGTTTGTACCCTATGAGTAGAAATACTCCTAAAACAACTTCAAAAACGACTACAAAAACAGAAATTAACAGCGCATAAGGTTCCAAAAAAGGAATATTCAAAACATCTGGACTAAAATATTCCTGTAATTTATATGAAAACCCAAGTGGGTCGTTTAGTTTTATAAAACCTGAGAAGATGAATAATACACCAACTAAAATTCTTGATATGTTTACTATTGCTTTCATACTTTAAAATAAAATTCCAGTTTTAAAAAAAAAATCTTCTATAAATTGTTTAAAATGCATTTCATTGTCCTCAAAAATATTGATTAAAAGTTTCCGCTGGAAAAAAACGCCGAACATATTTTATTAAAATAAATTATTTATCATTCAAATGAATCATTGCAAAAATGGCGTAATTAATCATATCCTGATAATTTGCATCAATTCCTTCACTTACTAATGTTTTTCCTTTATTATCTTCAATTTGTTTAACACGTAACAATTTTTGTAAAATCAAGTCGGTTAAACTACTTATTCTCATATCCCGCCAAGCCTCACCATAATCATGGTTTTTGTCTTCCATTAACTGCTTAGTAACCCTTACTTTATCTTCGTATAATTTTGTAGCATCATCAGTTGACATGTCCGGTTGCTCTACCACGCCTTGTTCAAGTTGAATAAGTGCCATGATACAGTAATTTATAATGCCTATAAACTCACTTTCTTGACCCTCATCAACTTTATGCACATCATTTTGTTGCAAACCCCTAATACGCTGTGCTTTTATAAAAATCTGATCGGTAAGCGATGGTAATCTTAAGATTCTCCAGGCACTTCCATAATCACCCATTTTTTTTATAAATAAACTTTTGCAGACATCTATTACTGCATCATATTGTTTTGAAGTATCTTGCATCTGTTGAACTCATTTTGTTTTTTTTATTTGCTGAAAATGACCAAAAGCCATAACTATATTTTACGTTTTTACACGTAGCTTTACAATGTTTTTTTTTTAAAAGTGTCTCATCGTAAAAAAATTATTTCATTTTCGGTTAAAAATAAAAAATCAAGATGAATTCAGTATGTATTTTGCGTAAATTTCGCATAAATTATTAAAAACTTCAAGGTTTATGGTTTAAAGTTTCAAACTATACACCAACACCTTACAAAACTATGTAAATGACAATTAATTGTAAAGGACAACTCATTGACCTCACAAGTCCAAAAGTTATGGGGATTTTAAATGTTACACCAGACTCTTTCTATGATGGTGGTATGTACAAAGATGATTCTAAAATTTTGAATCAAGTTGAAAAAATGCTTTCCGATGGGGCAACTTTTATTGATGTTGGAGCATATAGTTCTAGACCCAATGCGGATCATGTAAGTGAAATTGATGAATTAAAGCGCATACTCCCTGTAGTAAACTTGGTTTTAAAATCGTTTCCTGAAACCTTAATTTCCATTGATACATTTAGAAGTGAGGTTGCAAAACAGTGTATCAAAGCTGGTGCTTGTATGATAAACGATATTTCTGCCGGTAAACTAGATAAAAACATGCTACAAACCATTGCAGAATTGCATGTGCCATATATTATGATGCATATGCGAGGAACCCCTCAAACCATGCAGCAGTATACAGATTATGAAAATTTGGTGAAAAACATATTATTTTATTTTTCTGAAAGAATAGCTGCCGCAAAAGCCTTAGGCATCATAGATATAATCGTTGATCCCGGTTTTGGCTTTGCAAAAAAAATAAATCAGAATTTTGAATTACTTAATAAATTAGAACTTTTTGAAATGCTTGACAAACCTTTTCTTGTTGGTATTTCCCGAAAATCAATGATTTATAAAACTTTAGAAACGTCTGCTAAAGACGCTCTAAATGGAACATCGGTTTTAAATACTATAGCATTACAAAAAGGCGCTTCCATTCTAAGAGTTCATGATGTTAAGGAAGCTATGGAGTGTATTACTTTAGTTAAGTCGTTAACCAATTAATATAGAATGAGATATTATATTGTACTAATCACAATACTTTTACTGCTTTAATGCAAAAATTAAAGAGGACCTCAATTACTGGTAATGAATCATGCTGTAATTCCAGAACTACAATATGTTTCTCACGCCTATTTATTTAATTACGAACTAAAACTAATAGTGTTAAACTGAACGAAAAAAAAATTTGATTGGAACCACAAATTGGTTGATTGATGTTAACAAACAACTTATACTTAAAAAAACATTCCGCATATTAAATATCTACAAGATAAAAGGGTAAGCTCAAAGCATAAAAAAAGTATTAAAAATTATATTATTTATCATGATACAAGTAATAATTATTTTGGTTTTATTAGCTTTACAAGCGTCATTTACATTACGAACCCTTAGAAAATTACGCTGATAAAAAACCATCAAATTTTGAAGATTAAAGTTATTAAACAGCTGTAGGTTTTTAAAAAAAACACAATTACTATTGCCAGCACAAATTTAAAAACACTCATAATATGAACGACGAAAGACAGTTTAAACTATTATTGAAAAAAAAGACAAAAGTAAAGAATTGGTTTTATTGAATTTTAATGAAGCCCTTTCATTTTAAAACGATATTGAATTCAAGTCTATTATAAAAATACTGATTTAAAACACGCGGAAGTAATAGATGACAAATTCATATATAATTAACCTTATTTTCTTAAATTTACCCAAAACCCGATGAGTATTGGATATTTTTAAAGACCTTTTAAAATTTACCGTTGTAGATATTATTGATGTCATTTTAGTAGCACTTCTGCTTTACTATGCTTACCGATTGATTAAAGGCACAGTAGCCATTAATATTTTTATTGGCATCATCATCATTTATGGCGCCTGGAGATTAACCGATTTCCTAAATATGGAATTGCTAACAGGTATTTTTGGTGGTTTCATGAAAGTAGGTATTATCGCGCTTATTGTTGTTTTTCAACCAGAAATCAGGAAATTTTTATTAATGGTTGGCTCTACAAACTTTGGAAGGCGTCGTAAATTTTTACAACAAATTAATTTTTTAAAAACAGAAACTAATGATGAGACTGATGTGGATGCTGTTATTTCTGCATGTAACAAAATGTCTATGTCCAAAACGGGAGCACTTATCGTTTTTGAGCGTAACAACAATCTGGATTTCTTATCACAATCTGGAGATGAAATGAATATTAAAGTGACACAACCTATTATTGAAAGTATTTTTTTTAAAAATAGTCCTTTACATGATGGCGCTATAGTGATTGGAAATAATATAGTAAAAGCTACACGTGTTATTCTTCCTGTAAATAATGAAAAGAATATCCCGCAGCGTTTTGGTTTGCGTCATAGAGCAGCCATTGGTGTTACCGAGAAAACAGATGCCCTGGCCATTGCCGTAAGTGAGGAAACTGGCCATATATCCTATTTTAAAGATGGCGAATTTGTTGCTTATGAAGGCACGAATGAACTCAATGCATTGATTAAGAATGATTTAGCTTAATGATCTGTAGGAATTGTAAAAATACGCTTAGAACTGATTTTAGTTATTGCCCAGATTGTGGCTCTAAAGTGATTAGAAATAGATTGACCAATAGAAGTTTAACGTATGATTTTTTAGAGCGTTATTTTAATCTGGATAATACGTTTTTAAAAACAGTCTCGCACATGCTCATCAAACCTGAAAAGGTTTGCGACGCCTATATCTCTGGTGTTCGAAAAAAATATTTAAACCCTGTGAGTATGTTGGCCATTTCGTTAACACTTTCTGGATTTGTCATCTTTCTAACAAAAAAAATAGCTTGGAAAACTATAGATTTTTCTACTTTGGGCTATCTCCAAACGAGTTCTGGCGGGACAGGAGCAGAAAAAATTATGTCTGCCACCCTTGAATATAGTTCATTGCTTTTTTTACTTTATATGCCAGTTTTAGCGTTTGCCAATTATTTAATTTTCAATAGAAAACAGTATAATTTTGCAGAACATACGGTTATTGCCATATATACCTTGACCACTTTTAGTATTGTTGGTTCTATATATACCATACCAACATTATTTATAAGTCCTCAATTTTATTTTGATACCGCATTATTGTACTCTACAATTATGTTACTCTATTGTCTATATATTGCTTACAAAATCTCAAAAAATAATATAAAATCATTATTTTGGAAAATTCCAATGTTTCTGATAATATTTCTGATTGGATACTTCGGTGTTACCGTTCTCACTTTTGTATTCTTATTTTTTACAGGAGAAATTTCTATTCAGGATTTTGCTCCGCCAAAATAAAATTGCCTGTATTTCATTGTTTTACCTATGCATTAAATTTGAAGTAGTGAGCGTTGTCATTTTTCTTTTTCTGCCCTTAGTCTTTAAAAAATGTATTTAAATGCGCTTCATAAAAAAACAAATTAGTATAGACATGTATTTTGATGTATTTTAATATTCCTAAGCCACATCCTCCTGCAAAAACTGAACCTCGTACAAATTCCTATAATACCCATTTTCCTTTTTAAGAAGTTCATCGTGTGTCCCTTGCTCCACAATATTACCAGCATCCATAACAATAATCTTATCTGCTTTTTTAATGGTCGCTAAACGATGCGCAATGACTATTGAAGTTCTACCCTTTGTAATTTTATCGGTCGCATTTTGGATCAATTGCTCAGAATACGAATCTACGGAAGATGTGGCTTCATCCAGCACCAAAATACTAGGGTTTGTTGCATAAGCACGTAAAAACGAAATTAACTGACGTTGCCCAGAAGAGAGCATCACACCACGTTCCTTGACATTATAACGGTAACCATTAGGCAAAGTCATAATAAACTCATGAATCCCGATAGCCTTAGCAGATTGAATAACTTGATCCTCAGTAATTTCGGGATGATTTAATGTAATATTATTCATTATGGTATCCGCAAATAGAAACACATCTTGTAATACCACCGCAATTTGAGTTCTTAATGAGGATAGGGTCACGTTTTTAATATTGATCCCATCAACCGAAATCACACCATCTCCAATTTCATAAAAACGATTCAATAAATTAATAATAGTCGATTTTCCGGCGCCAGTAGCACCAACAATAGCAATGGTTTCGCCTGCTTTTACATCAAAGGAGATACCTTTTAGCACCGCTTCATCTTCCACATAACTAAAATGCACATTATCAAATTTTATATCGCCTTTAAAAGATTCAGCAACATGTGTACCTAAATCATCAATTTGAGACGTGGTATCAATAATTCTAAAAACTCGGGTAGCCGCTACCATGCCCATCTGTAATGTATTAAATTTATCAGCTATTTGGCGTAGGGGTCTAAATAACATGGGCATAAACATGACAAAAGCAATTAAATCCCCTTGTGTTACAGCACTGTTTTTTAAAACAATATTTAAACCGCCATACCACGTTACCAAGCCAATACAAATGGAAGATACCAAATCTGGTAAAGGGAAAAATATCGAGTTGTACCAAACGGTTTTAATCCAACCTTTTTTATGGCGTTCGTTAATCGTTTTAAAATTTTTGTATTCTATAGCCTCTCTTGTAAATAACTGTAAAATTTTCATTCCCGTTAAGCGCTCTTGAACAAAAGAGTTTAAGTTGGATACTTCGGTTCGCACTTCCTCAAAAGCTTTTTTCATATACTTTTGAAAAATACGTGTGGCATATAATAGTACAGGCAACATAATCAGAACGATAAGACTCAACTTTAAATTAAGATACACCATAACTCCAAAAACTACGGTCATGGCCAATAAATCCTTAAAAATCATAAAAAGTCCTTGTCCAAATATATCTGCGATACGCTCCATATCCGTCACGGCTCTTGTAATTAATAAGCCCACCGATGAATTATCATAATACTTCATTTTAAAACGAAGCAAATGGTCAAACAATTTTACGCGTACATCTTGAACCAAGTTCTGCCCCAACCAAGCCGCATAAAAAATAAATAGCAATTGAAAAACGGTTTGAAAAATCAAAACCCCGAGCATCAACAAAATATAGAACAAAAAGTCTTTCTCAATCTTGTTTGTAATACTATGATCAATAGCGTATTTTGTGATGTAAGGCGTTGCGGCACTAAAAACAGCCAACAGAACCACCAATAGAATCAACCCAAAAAAAATCGCTTTATAAGGCTTTATGTATTCAAACAAGCGCTTAAAAAGTTTAAAATCAAATAGCTTTTCTTTCTTCTTACTCATTTATCCTTACTAATTATCATTTAAAATAAACTATAAAAAATATTTGTTTTGCACTTATATTTCGTCATAAAATAAAACCTTAATTATGGCTATGGTTAGATTTTATTTCTCATCTAAGCACAAAATAATTCAAATTATTCTTAGGCTATTTTAAATCATACTTGTTATCCTTTATACCTTTAGGATATTCAATATGCGTTAAATACAAACCTTGCGCAGGAACCGAAAACCCAGCTTCACTCCTGTTCTTAGATTGTATTATGGTATGCAATGTTTCTACTTCCATTTTACCCAACCCAATGCTAATTAAGGTGCCTACAATAGCACGCACCATATTTCGTAAAAACCGATTTGCTTTAATCACAAAATGAAGCTCATTATCCTTAACCAACCATACCGCTTGCATAATATCACAATGGTATGTTTTTACATCCGTTTTGCTTTTGGAAAAACATTGAAAATCTTTATACGCCAATAGGATTTTTGATGCTGCATTCATTTTATCAACATTTAAAGCCTGTTTTACATAATAACTAGCATCCGAAGTAAACACATTTTTAACAACAGAAACACGATACAAATACGTTCTGCTCAAGGCGTAAAAACGCGCATGCATTTCAGGTTTAACCTTAAACAAATCAGCAATAGCAACATCATTTGGTAAAAACGAATTTAATTTAAAAACCAATTCGGGCGTCTTAAAAACAACCTTCGTATCAAAATGCGCAAACATCTGTGAGGCATGTACCCCAGCATCGGTACGTCCGGCGCCCATTACCAAAACCGTTTCATTAAGCAAGGTCGATAAGGCGTTCTCGACAACCTCCTGAACAGATATCGCATTCGGTTGGTTCTGCCAACCATGATACCCGCTGCCATTATAAGAAAGTTCAATAAAATATCGCAATGCCTATGTATTTTTAAAACCACAAAGATAGCTAGTTTTGCGCTTCCTATAAAGCATGGCCTATTAATTATATATTAAAAGATTTTGTATCACTTCAAGTGATTTCGATTTTTTAATCGGAATTGTATCGAGAAGTTGGGCGTTACCACAAGGGTCGGGCTTTCCGCTGCAAGTCCTCGCGTTTGCGCTTGGGCGCAAAAGCTGTGGGCTTTTCACTTCAATCCCTAACGCACCTATCAGCTAAAGCAAATTTTAAAACTAAGTTTAAGGCGTTTATGTCTAAGTTCGTTTTAAAAATAACACACCCCTTATCCCCCTCTTTTTAGAGGGGAAACTGTTGTGTTTTATGAAAATAGATTAAAATTGAAGTAGAAACGCTTCCTTTGAATGATACGATGAGCCACTAATAAAAATAAACCCTTAACTATTAGCTTGTAACAATTATCCATAACTTTACCATCACATATTACAGTTTCAAATTAATGACCAAAATCCTACTCCTTTCAGACACCCACAGCTACATAGACAACGACATTTTAAAATACGTCAAACAAGCCGATGAAGTTTGGCACGCGGGAGATATTGGCGACTTAAATATTACAGATGCTATAAAAGCTTTAAAACCATTACGCGGTGTTTATGGCAATATTGATGATGCCGAAGTACGTTTGGAATTTCCAGAGCATAACCGTTTTATGTGTGAGGAGGTGGATGTTTGGATCACGCATATTGGTGGTTACCCACCAAAATACAATAATCGAGTTAGTGAAGCTATTAAGCAAAACCCACCAAGATTATTTATTTGTGGGCATTCGCATATTTTAAAAGTGATGCCCGATAAAAAACTAAACCTCATCCACATGAATCCTGGCGCAGTTGGCAAACATGGTTTCCATAAATTTAGAACCATGCTCAGGTTTACTATTGATGGTAAAAAGATTGATAACTTAGAGGTTATTGAGTTTCCGGTTAGGCATCCTAAAGAAAAAAGCACGAACTAAAAGCCTCTATTAAAAGCCCCTCCAAAATCCTCCCCAAATAGAGAGAACTTGCTTAATGTAGCGGCATATATTTACTGAAAATAATTTGTAAAATTTTACCGAGTTGAGGGTCTCTCTTCCTTATGGAAAGGTTGGAATAGACTTTTTTGCTTCCCTCCTTTTAGAGGGATTAAGGGATGCTTTTTTACTTAAATATTGTAAATTTGCCAACTAAATAAAAAAGTAAATACTATTTATGAGTCAAGTAAAAGAAAATGATACGGTAAAAGTGCACTATACAGGAAAATTGGGTAATGGTCAAGTTTTTGATAGCTCGTTGGAGCGAGAACCATTGGAGGTTACCTTGGGCCAAGGTGCGCTTATTCCTGGTTTTGAAAAGGGTATTATTAACATGAAATTAAACGAAAAGAAAACTATTAATATTCCTGTGTCTGAAGCTTATGGCGAGGTACAAAAGGAATTGTTATACGAAGTAAAAAAGGAACAACTTCCGCCAGATATGGCACCTGAGGTTGGTATGGGTTTAGCTTCAAAAGGTGAAGATGGTAGAGAAGTACAGTTTCGAATTGCTGAAGTGAACGACGACCATATTATCGCCGATGCAAACCACCCGCTTGCAGGACATGATTTAACGTTTGAGTTGGAACTTGTTGAGATAAAGTAAAGAGGAAGCCCCTCCTAAATCCTCCCCATAAGGGAGATCTTGCTCACTGTAATGGAAAATTATATTAAAAGAATTTGTAATATTTTTGAGGATTTGAGTAACTCCTTCCCCATGGGAAGGTTGGAATGTGCTTTTTTTGTTTCCCTCCTTCGGAGGGATTAAGGGAGCCTTTAAATAAAAAACCCAAAGCTTTCACTTTGGGTTTTTCGCACTTACTACTAAGATGTTAGGTTTAACGCAATCTGTCAACAGATTTTACAAGATCTTCATCCTTTTTGATGGCCTTATTGGCTAAAGCCAATAACACGATAGAAACAATAGGGAGAAGCATCCCAATACCTTTCTCAGAAACCGCCGTCTCTCCAGATACATTTAGTGATTGATACACGAAAAATCCTAGTAAAAAAAAGTTTAATATGATGTTAAGACGTCCCAACATAAATTGTGACTTCCTATTCTTATACTTAAATATAGTTACTAATGATAAAAAAGCAGATATTAGAAAGGTGGCAAATACGTAAATAACATCGTTCGCAAATACCTTTACATCGGTTTCTGTAATCCACAATTCAACAACAAAAATCAATCCAGCCGATACACCAGCTGCACATAATAGATAAATGGTTTGAATACGTTGTAACATATAAAATTTTAATTATATCCGTTATTAATTTACCTAATAACCAATATTAGACCGCAAAAATAATAGAATTAATATTAAAAAATAAAATAAAGTTGTATTATTGCAGTAATAATTCACAACAACCGCAATTACAAGCGGTTAATTCTTCAAGATTTAAAAATCATTTTTCAGAATTACTCAAGTTAGTATTCAAATAAAATATCCAATAAACATAAATGTTTGAAATTTCACAACTAAAAGAAAAAAAACTCACTGATTTACAGGAGATTGCAAAGACATTGAACGTACCAAAGTACCGTACAATGAAAAAACTGGATTTAGTCTACCAAATACTAGATCAACAAGCTGCAGACCCAAAAGCAGTAAAAGCCGTTGCTTCAGAGACTAAACCTGATACTTCGGAGTCTAAACCAGAACAAAAGAACGCAACACCAGTGGCTAGGAAACCTAGAGCACGTGTTCAAAAACCTGCAAAAAACGAAAAACCAAAAATTAGCGACACAGCAACAGAAAGTAAAGGAGAGGTTACCGCAGCTCCAAAAGTTGAAATGCCACAAAACAAAGAAGAAAAGAAACCGATACATAAACCAAACCCAAGACCGCGTAATGATAATCAGAAAAAGCCTAATCCAAGGCCTAAAAATGATAATCAAAACAAACATCAACATAAAAACCAAAAAAATGGTAATGTTGACAAGGGTAATAAAGATACTAGAAACCGCTACCGCGATCCAGATTTTGAATTTGATGCCATTATTGAAAGTGAAGGTGTTTTGGATATTATGCAAGATGGTTATGGTTTTTTACGCTCATCAGATTACAACTATTTATCCTCTCCCGATGATATTTATGTATCGCAATCGCAAATAAGATTATTTGGTTTAAAAGTTGGTGATACTGTTTTAGGACAAGTGCGCCCACCAAAAGAAGGTGAAAAGTATTTCCCTTTGATTAAGGTTAGTAAAATTAATGGGCAGAATCCAAATGTGGTTAGAGATCGTGTTTCTTTCGAGCATTTAACACCATTATTTCCACAGGAAAAATTTAATATCGCAGAGCGTCAAAGTACAATTTCCACACGTATTATGGATTTGTTCGCACCTATTGGCAAGGGCCAACGTGGTATGATAGTATCGCAACCAAAAACTGGAAAAACCATGTTATTAAAGGATGTTGCTAATGCTATTGCAGCAAACCATCCAGAGGTTTATCAAATGATTTTGTTAATTGATGAACGCCCAGAAGAGGTCACAGATATGCAACGTAATGTACGCGGCGAAGTGATTGCTTCAACCTTTGATAAAGAGGCACACGAGCATGTTAAAATTGCCAATATTGTGCTTGAAAAAGCTAAACGTTTGGTAGAATGCGGGCATGATGTTGTCATACTTTTAGACTCCATTACACGTTTGGCAAGAGCTTATAATAGTGTGCAGCCAGCATCCGGTAAAATTTTAAGTGGTGGTGTAGATGCCAATGCGTTACACAAACCAAAACGTTTTTTTGGTGCAGCACGTAACATAGAAAATGGAGGTTCACTTACCATTATTGCTACAGCACTAACTGAAACAGGTTCTAAAATGGACGAGGTTATTTTTGAGGAATTTAAAGGAACCGGTAATATGGAACTTCAGTTGGATAGAAAAATATCCAACCGTAGAATTTTCCCTGCTATCGACCTTACATCTTCAAGCACGCGTCGTGATGATATTTTATTGGACGATGTTACCATACAACGTATGTGGGTTATGCGTAAATATCTTGCAGATATGAACCCTGTTGAAGCTATGGAATTTATAAACGATCGTTTTAAACAAACTAAAAACAATGAAGAATTTTTAATATCAATGAATGGGTAAAAGCATTCCCGTGAAGACGGTAAACTAAATATAACTAACTAAACCAGAAAAAGCCTTAGCATAGCATTGTTAAGGCTTTTTTATGCAATAAAGATTAGTTTATAAAATTTTATTAAGCTGTTATTAAGACTTGGGCGTTACCTATATCCTGAATTTAGATCAGGAAATAGGTCGGGCTTTCACTACGCGCTCCTCCTTAGGTCGGGAGCTCAAACAGACCGTTCAATCCCTAACGCGGGTTAGTCTACAGTTTACAGTCCATCAATATTTGGTATATTTACAATATATATATATATATATATATGCGTTTCTTGGGAATAAAGCACTTTTCTAATAATCACAACTAATAACGTATTTAAGCTACAGGTTTATTATAAATCCAAGGGTATTATTAAATCTTTAATTTTTTTTAATAATGACATTTGCTAACACAAAGATTTAAAATATACCATGTCCATCGATATTAACGTAGAGCAATTTTACTTACAAACATAGTTTTTTACAATATATGTATATTTGATATCTCCTTCTTATTATCCTAAGTATGTTTTCAAAAAAAAAATTAAAATACCTATTGCTATTTTTATGTCTAAACACTTTAATAACGCATAGTCAAACCGAAGAAAAAGAAAGTATCAACTTTTTTGTAGAGTGTAATTGCGATAAAAATTACATCATGCAAGAGATTAATGGTGTAAATCATGTCAGAGACCAAGCGTTGGCCAACGTAAGGCTTTTCATTTATGATTTAGCGAATGCTAGCGGCGGGCGAAATTACAAGTTGGAATTTACGGGTACAGATTCATTCAGGGACATCAAACAAAATATGACCTTTAACTCCAGTGCAAACATGACGCCTGATGATGTTCGAAAAAGGTTGGTATGGCGCATAAAAAAAGGGCTTCTTAAATACATTGTACATTCCAATCTTGCCAATAGAGTGGTTTACAGGATTAAAGGAAAAACAGAACAAGAGGACATCGAACAATACGACCCTTGGCACAATTGGATATTTGAAGTTTACGGACAAGCAAAATTCAATAAAGAAGCCAGTCGTAAAAAATTCGAGTATAAAATAGGATTGGAAAGCGACCACGTTACTGATGATTGGCGTATCAGGGCGAACTTTCAACTCAGCCAGCTAAATAGTGAGTTTATTAGAAATGATAATACCTTTACTAGCGAGAGAAAACGGTATTGGGGCAATGCCAGTATTGTCCGGAGTCTTTCAAATCATTGGTCTGCTGGTGTATTTACAAATTTTAGATATGATACCTTTGCTAATATTAACTTTGCAACAGGTTTTTCCCCTGCTGTAGAATACAATATATTCCCTTACAGTGAGGTATTAAAAAGAGAAATTACTTTTGCCTATAGAATTGGTTTCTTTTACAACGACTATATTGAAACTACCATTTTTGATGAAAATTCCGAACTCATATTCAATCACTCTTTCAATATAAACTTAAGATACAGGCAACCATGGGGCAATGTTTCTGCAAACCTAAGAGCATCTAGTTTTTTAGAAGAATTCTCCAAAAACAGGTTACAGCTTAATGGTAATTTATCAGTACGGATCTTTAAAGGATTTTCAGTTCGATTTTCAGGTAATATGCAATTTATTAGCGACCAGATTAATTTACCTTCAGGTGATGCGTCTCTGGAAGATGTTTTACTGCAGCAAAAACAAATAGCAACAAATTTCGATTTAGGCTTATCAGTAGGTGTGACTTATACGTTTGGCTCAGCATTTAATAATGTTATAAATACCAGACTTTAAAATCAGGTATTTTTTATTTGCTTAAGATTTTCCACAAAAAAACCTTAACAAATTTGTTAAGGTTTTACTATATATTGAAAATTATATTTTCAAATTTTAATAAGCATTTAAAAGGTCTCTATATTCTTTTAAATCAGCAATATTTCCTTTGTTATTAAGATTTTTCATAAGTGCAATAACATATTTAAGACTCTCAACAGGAGATACATCAGCACTAGTTTCCACGACACTACCATCCTCTTCTATAGGCTCATCATCAAGCATTGGAATCATAAAAGATTCAGTGGCCTCTATATGCTCATAAGTCAATCTAAGCACTTTTACAACCAGAGGGATTTTAGCTTCTAAAGCATAGGTTCTTAATTCTTTAATATCATCAATTAACGTATTTGTATTAATACCGTTCTTATCTAAATCGCTAAGAATCTTATCGATTAATTTTGTTGCTTTTTTATTTTCCAAAAGAGGGTAATGTTAAAAGGTTATATACTATTTGCAAATTTATATTATTAAAATGCTTTTTACACTATAAGCCTATTAAAATAATTCACAAAAAAAGCTCCTCATTACTGAGAAGCTTTTATATATTTTAAACTTTAGATAAAATTAAAGTGCAGCAACATGTTTCGCTAAACCCGATTTAAGGTTAGCAGCCTTGTTGGCGTGAATAATATTTTTCTTTGCTAATCTATCTAACATAGATACTACAGAGGGAAACATTGTTTCTGCTTCTTTCTTATCTGTTAACTCACGTAATTTCTTAATTGCATTACGAGTCGTTTTGTGTTGATACTTGTTAACTAACCTTTTAGATTCGTTACTTCTTATACGTTTTAATGCTGACTTGTGATTTGCCATTTTGTTTTTTCTTAATTTTTTAATTGTAGCCCGTAGGGGAATCGAACCCCTCTTACATGGATGAAAACCATGCGTCCTAGCCGATAGACGAACGGGCCATTTTATAAGTGCGCAAATATAAATACTAAAATCAATACTTGCAATATTTTTAAAATAACTTACAACGTTTCCATTGCGGATGCAAAAATACAACTATTTTTAAATGTTGCAAGAGGTAAATAATATTTTTTTAAAAATTTTTATTTTAATATCAATTTCAGAATAAATTAATACGCTTTTGCGAACAATACTCTACGTTTTGAGGGTTTACCTGAATACACACATAGGCCCGCTTTAATGTCTCCCTTTAAAGGAATACACCTAATTGTTGCTTTTGTTATCTCCTTAATTTTGTCTTCTGTTTCATTAGTACCATCCCAATGTGCAGAAATAAAGCCTGTTTTTGTTTCTAATATTGTTTTAAATTCTTCAAATGTATCCACCTCTGTAATATGCGCATTTCTAAAATCTAAAGCTTTTTTAAATAAAGATTCTTGAATATCTTTTAATAGCTCTTCAATTTTTTCATTCAAACTATCCAGACAAACAACCTCTTTGGTTAAGTTATCTCGGCGTGCCAACTCAACTGTTCCGTTTGCTAAATCTCTAGCACCTATCGCTATTCTTAAAGGTACACCTTGTAATTCGTGTTGTGCAAATTTAGCGCCTGGCCTGTGGGTGGTTCTATTATCATATTTAACGGTAATGTGTTTCCCCCTTAAATCCTTTATAATACAATTTGCTACTTCGGTAATGGCCTCTAAATCTTCATCACTCTTATAAATAGGAACAATAACGACTTGGTTTGGCGCTAAACTTGGCGGTAAAACCAACCCATGATCATCGCTATGTGTCATTATCAAAGCACCCATTAATCGTGTAGAAACACCCCAAGAGGTTGCCCAAACAAAATCTTGTTTACCTTCTTTATTAGCATACTTAACATCAAATGCTTTTGCGAAATTCTGACCTAAAAAGTGAGAAGTTCCTGCTTGCAACGCCTTTCCATCTTGCATTAATGCTTCTATACAATAGGTTTCATCTGCGCCAGCAAAACGTTCACTTTCAGTTTTTAAACCTTGAATTACAGGAATAGCCATAAATTTTTCAGCAAACGTGGCGTAAACATTATTCATTAATTCTGCTTCAGCTAAAGCTTCTTGCTTTGTTTCGTGTGCCGTATGCCCTTCTTGCCATAAAAACTCTGCAGTACGCAAAAATAAACGGGTACGCATTTCCCAGCGCACCACATTAGCCCATTGGTTTATTAAAAGCGGTAAATCCCTGTAAGATTGTACCCAACCTCTAAAAGTGTTCCAAATAATAGCTTCACTGGTTGGACGCACTATAAGCTCCTCTTCTAGTTTTGCCTCTGGATCGACTCTAAGTTTCCCTGGTTTATCTGGATCATTTTGTAATCTATAATGCGTAACAATTGCACATTCTTTAGCAAAACCTTCTGCATTTTTTTCTTCAGCTTCAAACAAACTTTTAGGAACGAAAAGCGGAAAATATGCATTTTGATGTCCAGTTTCTTTAAACATTTTATCCAATTCAGCCTGCATTTTCTCCCAAATAGCATAACCATAAGGTTTGATTACCATACACCCTCTTACAGCTGAATTCTCGGCCAAATCGGCCTTGACAACCAGTTCGTTATACCATTTTGAATAATCTTCTGCTCTACTAGTAAGTTTTTTACTCATATCTTTATTTTGGCACAAATATTGCAACTATCTAAAAAAGAAAATAGTTAAGCAAAACTAACTATTTTTGTTATGTTCAACAATAAAATTATAGAGATATGCAATTTAACAACTATATAAAAGGAAAAGTACCATTTGTAGCACTACTTGCTTTAGTATTTAGTTTAGTTTCGTGCGGTTCTTACCAATACGTTGGTGTGGATAATGATGGGATTTATAATGATACGCCAATACAAAACCAAAATACGGATGCAGTTGTTGAGGTTCCCAATGAAGGAAACAGCAGTTACTATAAAAATTATTTTAGAACGAAAGCTATTGAATCTGGAAGTGTAGACTTGGATAATGAAGTGTTTACGGATATTGATGCTTATGAAAGCGCACAGTATAACGAATCCGATCAGTTAGCAAATGATTATCAAGGCTACGCTGGTTGGGGCCAAGATAGTAATAACGTTACTATAAACTATATAAATAACGGCTGGAATAATGGTTGGAATGCCGGCTGGGGTTTCAATAATTGGGGCTGGGGCGGATGGAATCACTGGGGTAACAATTGGGGATGGAATCGTGGTTTTGGCTGGAACAACTGGGGCTGGAATGGTGGCTGGGGCTTTAATAATTGGGGCTGGAACGGCGGTTTTTATGGCGGCTGGGCATTCAATAATGGCTGGGGCTTTAATAACGGTTGGATAAATAACAGAGGATTTTACAATAATGGGAGATTTAATAGTCGAAGAGGTATTGCATATAGTAATTCCAGAAGAGGGAGTTATGCGTCCAATAATTCAAGACTTAACAGAAGTAATAGTGTTAGCAGACGCAGTTCTGTAAATGCTAGAAATACAAACTCCAAATACAATACATCGAGAAGAGGTAATGTTTCAAGAAATTCTTCATCAGCTTCAGCAAATAGAAGGTCTTACAATCCAAATGGAACACGAACATCATCTGGGGTTACAAGACGATCAACAATTAGGAGAACACCCTCGACGAACTCTACAGCGCGATCTTCATCATCGACATCAAGACGAAGTTCAAGCACGGTTTACAGACAACCTACACGAAGCAGTTCAAGCTACAATTCTAGAAGATCATCTTCTAACAACTCCTACTCACCAAGGAGAAGCTCTGGCAGTTCAAGATCAAGTGGTACTTTTTCAAGATCATCCGGAAGTAGTAGAAGTTCTGGAGGCTCAAGATCTTCAAGTGGTGGAAGAAGACGTTAATATTATTTATTAAAGAGAAAAACATTCAATATGAAAAAGTTAAATTTACTATGCATGGGCTTACTGTCTATGTCAGCAGTTTACGCTCAAGATATAAGTGATGCCGTAAGATACTCCCAAAGTGAAATTCAAGGAACTGCACGTTACAGAGCATTAAGTGGTGCTTTTGGAGCCTTAGGCGGAGACATGAGTGCTGTTAGCGCAAACCCTGCTGGTTCAGCAGTTTTTAGTAGTAGTCATGCGTCATTTTCAGTATCAAATGTTGATGCCGAGAACAATACAGATTATTTTAATGCTTCAAGTAATTCCAGCATCTCAAATTTTGACATAAACCAAGGTGGCGCTGCATTTGTTTTTGCTAATAATAATTCCAATTCCCCTTGGAAAAAATTTACCTTGGGAATTGCTTACGAGAGAACCAATAATTATAATAACACTTGGGGATTTAGAAATGGTGTTAATACTAACAACTTAGTGCTTATTGATGATGATGACAATGAGTTAGCACCTGTTAACTCAATAGCTAATTACTTTTTCCAATATTCTGAGGATCCAAATACTCCTGTAGAAGTAGGTGATATTCTATTAAACGGCAGGTCTGAAAGACAAGCTTATGAAAATGTTTTAAATCAATTTAGTTTTGTACATCAACAAGTATTTCTTGGCTTTCAGTCTGGTATACTGGGTGAAGACCCTAGTAGTTCTGAATTTGAAACGGATAATAATACACTTTATAGATCAGAAGCTCTTGGTGGAAACTTCACACACGATTACGACTACCTAGAAACAGGTTATAACGGAAAAATAACTTTTAATTTTGCTACCCAGTATGAAGACAATCTATATTTCGGTTTAAACCTAAATTCTCATTTTATAGATTACCAAAGGTCTGTCGCTTTTTCAGAAACAAATTCAAACGGTGGCTTAATAAGCGCTATTGATTTTGATAACACATTATCGACAAGAGGTAATGGTTTTTCGTTTCAATTAGGTGGTATCATGAAATTGAGTCCGGAATTTAGGGTAGGGTTAACTTACGATTCTCCAACATGGTATTCCATTGATGATGAAACTACCCAATTTCTTGACACCAATATACTTGCAGAAGAAAATGCTGTTGAATTAGGTGTGCAATCATTAAATGTATTTCCTAGATATAGGTTAAAAACTCCTTCAAAAATAACAGGAAGCCTAGCTTATGTTTTTGCTAAAAAAGGGCTCTTAAGTTTTGATTATTCTAAAAAAGATTATGGAAACACACAGTTTAGGCCAGATGTAGATTACACTGAAGTAAATAATGCCATGAGCAATATTTTAGCCAACGCCGCTACCTACCGTTTAGGTGGTGAGTACAAAATAAAGCAACTTAGCTTTAGAGGTGGTTATCGTTTTGAAGAAAGCCCTTATGAAAATGGCGAAACTATCGGGGACTTAACAGGCTATTCATTGGGTTTTGGTTATAGTTTTGGAAATACTAAGCTTGACCTTACTTATGATAAATGGGAACGTACAGATGCTACACCACTTTATAACATAGGGTTAATCGACACAGCAAATATTGATAGACAAAACTCCAACATAACACTATCCTTAAGTTTCAATATTTAATATTGTTAGACATATTATATAAGAGCTTGAACGATGTGTTCAAGCTTTTTTTTATACTCATCTTGACTTCTTTGTCTTTATCCGAAAAATGAGTTCTTTATGTAATTTAGAGTAAAAAACGAGACTAAGTCTGAACAATTAATTATTTGTAAAGAAAAGCGTAACAAAAACCGAAATGCTTATCTTTGCAAACTAATTTTTGACTAATTAATAATGGCATTTGATAGTAACATAGAAGATTTTGATGCATTAGATAATGAGCATATTGGTACCTCTGAAAACACACCATTGCGACATGATGCTTTTAAATTGAACAATGAGGAAAAAATAGATATCATTAAAGACGATGTGCGCCATATCATGGAAACCTTGGGCTTAGATTTAACAGATGATAGCCTAAACGGTACACCAAACCGTGTAGCAAAAATGTTTGTAAACGAAATATTTGGTGGTTTAAATCCGAATAAAAAACCGAATGCTTCTACTTTTGAAAACAAGTATAAATATGGTGAAATGTTAGTTGAAAAAAATATTACAGTGTATTCAACTTGCGAGCACCATTTATTACCCATAGTTGGACGCGCTCATATTGCATACATTTCCAACGGCACTGTAGTTGGTTTATCAAAAATGAATCGTATTGTTGATTATTTTGCTAAACGCCCACAAGTACAAGAACGTTTAACTATTCAAATTGTTAGGGAACTTCAAGATGTATTAGGCACTAAAAATGTAGCATGTATTATTGACGCCAAACACCTCTGCGTTAATTCAAGGGGTATTCGAGATATTGAAAGTAGTACGGTAACTTCAGAATTTGGTGGCAAATTTAAAGAAATATCTACCCGTCGCGAACTATTGGATTATATAAAATTAGATACAAAGTTTTAAGTGTTTAACATGCAGTTGTTACGCCGTAGGGTTAAATTATGTAATTAGCTTAAAAACGTAATAACTAACCACATCACAACAAACATATAATGCAGCTATACCAATCAAACCCAATAAAATTATATAATTCCCTTACGGGGAAAAAAGAGGTATTTAAACCCATCAACGATGGCCATATCGGCATGTACGTATGTGGCCCTACGGTTTACAGCAATGTACATTTAGGCAATGTAAGAACCTTTATGTCTTTCGATATGGTTTTTCGCTACTTAAAACATTTAGGCTATAAAGTAAGGTACGTAAGAAATATTACCGATGCTGGACATTTAGAAAATGATGCCGATGTTGGTGAAGATAAAATCACTAAAAAAGCGCGCTTAGAGCAAATTGAGCCCATGGAGGTCGTTCAACGTTATACTGTTGATTTTCATAACATACTAAACACTTTTAATTTTTTACCGCCTAGTATTGAACCTACGGCTACGGGTCACATTATCGAGCAAATCGAATTAATAAATACTATTATTGAAAATGGTTTTGGCTATGAGGTTAATGGCTCAGTGTATTTTGATGTACATAAGTTTAATGAAACGCATGAATATGGGAAATTAAGTAAGCGGAAGCTTGAAGATTTAATACACAATACACGGGCATTAGATGGACAAAGTGATAAAAAGAATCCACAAGATTTTGCTCTTTGGAAAAAAGCAGAACCTCAGCACATTATGCGTTGGCCTTCTCCTTGGAGTGATGGGTTTCCTGGTTGGCATTTAGAATGCACAGCTATGAGCACTAAATATTTAGGTGAGCAATTTGATATTCATGGTGGTGGTATGGATTTAAAATTTCCACATCACGAATGTGAAATTGCACAAAACGAAGCTGCAAAAGGAAAAAGCCCAGTTAATTATTGGATGCATGCTAATATGCTAGAGTTAAATGGACAACGTATGTCCAAAACAACGGGCAACACTATTAATCCAGATGCATTATTATCTGGAAAAAACAACATAATGAGTAAAGCGTATGCACCAAGTGTGATACGTTTTTTCATGGCACAATCTTCTTACCGAAGTGTATTGGATTTAACGGATGATGGATTGTTAGCGAGCGAAAAAGGTTTTCATAGATTAATGGACGCTATAAATCTATTAGATGATTTAAAAGCATCTTCAACGTCTTCATTAGATATTTTAACATGGAGAAAATCTTGTTATGATGCTATGAACGATGATTTTAACTCGCCTATCCTAATTGCCCATTTATTTGAAGCGGCTAAATATATAAATCAAATCAAGGAAGGAACTGAATCGTTAACTTCGGAAGATTTAGAGCTACTGAAAGAGACTGTTAATAGTTTTGTTTACGATGTTTTAGGCCTCAAAAACAACGCTGAAGGCGATTCGGGAATTGACAAACTTTCTGGTGCTGTAGATGTTTTAATCCGTTTAAGACAAGACGCTAGAGCGAATAAAGATTTTGCTATGTCTGATAAAATACGTGATGAATTAGCAGCCATTGGCATCCAACTTAAAGATGGTAAAGAAGGCACAATTTTTTCGACAAACGATTAGTTTAAAAGTGATAGTTGTTTAGCCAATTTTACTTAAAAAATCTGTCGGTTTGAGCATAGTCGAGCACTATTTGTCACTAAATTATAATAGGTTTTAACTTCAACTAATCTAAAAATCTATCAAGAGAATGAAAAAAATACTTATAGCTCCTTTTTTGTTTTTGATAAAAGTGTACCAAACAGTTATTTCGCCTTTTACTCCTGCAAGTTGTAAATACAGCCCAACATGTTCACATTATACAAAAGAAGCTTTGCAAAAACACGGATTACTTAAAGGTGGCTGGCTGGCTGTAAAACGTATATTTAGCTGCAATCCTTGGGGCGGTTCGGGTTATGACCCTGTCCCCTAATTTTTAAAAATGATAAATAAAATTTATTCTAATTTATGTTTTTGCAAGGGTGCTATAAAATCATACCATAATTTGTACTTAGATTGTGAACTAACGCTTCTCAGGTATATTCTTCAAAATCTCCAGAACAAATTTCCAGTATTTTTGGACTGAAGAAATCTGAGCACGTTCATCTGGAGAATGCGCTCCTTTAATATTTGGACCAAAACTAATCATATCCATGTCTGGGTAATTTTGCCCAAGAATACCACATTCCAATCCTGCGTGACATGCTGCCACATGTGGTTTTTCACCGTTAAGGCTTTCGTATAACTTTGTCATCACTTTTAAAATAGCGGAATCCATATTTGGCGTCCAACCTGGATAATCGCCACTAAATTCTACTTCGCAACCTGTTAGCTCAAATGTGGCGCGGAGTGTATTTGCCAAATCCAATTTTGAACTTTCCACTGATGAGCGTGTTAAACACCCTATTAAGATACGACCTTCCTTAACGATAACACGAGCCACATTATTAGAAGTTTCTACTAGATTAGGAATATCTGCACTCATCCTATACACGCCATTTAGGGCAGCATAAAGTGCTCTTGTTAACCCCTCTTGAACACCCAAATCCATAATTTTTTTTGGAGTTTTAACTTTAGATATATTAATTTCTAAATCGGGCTCCATAGTTTTTAATTCCTTTCTAAGCGTTGTAGATAGTATTGCCATTTCTAAGATAAACGCATCTTCATGAATGGCATCAATAGCTACAATGGCATTACTCTCTCTAGGAATAGCGTTGCGTAAACTTCCACCATCAATTTCTGATATGCGTAACCCAAAGTTTTCAAAACCATCGAACAACACACGATTCATTATTTTATTGGCATTTCCTAAACCTTCATGAATTTGCATACCTGAATGTCCGCCTTGTAACCCTTTTACAGAAACTTTATAGCCAATTTTAAACTCTGGCGTTTCTTCTTCTTCATACGTTCTTGTTGCTGTAACATCTGTTCCTCCTGCACAGCCTACTCCTATTTCATCATCTTCTTCAGTGTCTAAATTTAATAGAATTCCACCAGAAAGTAATCCGCCTTTCAAGCCCATAGCTCCTGTCATTCCAGTTTCTTCATCGATAGTAAACAGCGCTTCAATTGCAGGATGAGCGATATCGGTACTTTCTAAAACAGCCATTATTGTTGCTACGCCTAAACCGTTATCTGCACCCAAAGTTGTTCCTTTTGCTTTTACCCAATCGCCTTCTATAAACATGTCTATTCCTTGAGTATCAAAGTCGAAAACGGTGTCGTTATTTTTTTGGTGTACCATATCTAGATGGGATTGCATCACAATGGTTGTTCTGTTCTCCATGCCTAACGTTGCAGGCTTTTTGATGATAACGTTTCCTACGGCATCTTCTATGGTTTCTAGATCTAAGCTTTTACCAAAATCTTTCATAAAAGCGATAACACGTTCTTCCTTTTTTGATGGACGCGGTACAGCATTTAAATCTGCAAATTTATTCCAAAGCGCTTGTGGTTGTAGTTGTCTTATTTCTGAACTCATAACATTTAAATCTAATAACACAAAGATACATTTTACTTAACAGGATTAATAAACATTTTCCTATTTTTGAATTATGCCGAATAAAAAAAAATTAATTATAGCTTTAAGCTTAATTCCCCAATATTTCTTAGTTAAATTACTTTCAAATTTCCCTGAATTTGTTGAGCAATATTACAGCAATGGGTTATATCCTACGATTTCAAAAATCTTTCGTTTTTTTTTAGGATGGTTACCGTTTTCATTTGGCGATTTGGTATATACTTTTGCTGGTATTTATGCGTTACGATGGTTTTATAAAAACAGAACACGTTCGCGGAAAGATACCAAAAATTGGGGCGTTGATGTTTTTGCGGCTGTTGCCATAATTTATGGGGCATTTCATTTATTTTGGGGTTTGAATTATTACCGATTGCCGCTTCATGAAAGTTTGAATTTAGAGCGTGACTATTCGACAGAGCAGTTGATACATGTAACTGAATCGCTGATTAAAAATTCGAATGTACTGCATTTTGAAATTACTAAAAATGATACCGTTAAAGTTGATATTCCGTTGAGTAAAAGCGCTATTTTTGATATGGTGCCAGCGGGTTATGATAATTTGAAAACCCAATTTCCGCATTTGGAATATACACCGAAAAGTTTAAAAAAATCGCTTTTTAGTTACCCTTTGACTTACATGGGTTTTAGTGGCTATTTGAACCCGTTGACGAATGAAGCTCAAGTGGATGGGTTAATTCCTGTTTATAAATTCCCGACGACATCGGCTCACGAAATTGCACACCAATTGGGCTATGCTGCTGAAAATGAAGCTAATTTTATTGGTTTTTTAGCTTCAAAAAGTCATGATAATATTTACATTAAATATGCAGGCTACACATTTGCATTACGCTTTTGTTTGAATGAAATTTACAGACGTGATGCAGATTTATATAAGCAGATTGCCATGACTGTTAATACCGGTATTTTAAAAAATTATAAGGAGGTTAGAGATTTTTGGGAAGCTCATGAGAATCCTGCTGAACCTATTTTTAAAACTTTTTATGGAAATTTTTTAAAGGCTAATAAGCAATCCAAAGGCATGCAAAGTTATAATTATGTGGTGGCACTAATTGTTAATTATTATGAAACTACTGTTATTTAACACACTAAATAAATTTATGTGCCAAAAATTTTAGAAATTAACTTATATTTAAATTATATATTATGAAATATGTAGTTATCATTTCCGCATTTTTCTTTAGCATGTCTGCGTTTGCACAACAACTCAAAACAAAACCTGTAGCATTACCTCCATACTTAAGTCTTTTAAAATTTCCTGATTTCAAAGCCCCTTTAAGCGCTATTAATAATCCAAAAATTGAAATAAAAACATACATGTTAACCAATGATGAATTACAAAAAATACGGATTGGAAACTTTTTTATTAATTCAAAAAGCCTGAATAAAAATTTTACATTTTCAGAAACCCCTAAAATAGATTTAAATACAGAGCTAAAAAACGTTATGCCTGTTATTCCTTCAGCAATTGTTGGTGTAGGTCCAAAAGGCTTTACACTTTAGCTCATACCAATTTAACATAAAATGTAGCATTTTATAATTAAATTGGTATTACTCTATTACCTCTGCTCCTGCAGGCGCTTCAAAACTATCTGCTTCTGGTTTTACTTTTGAGATTTTAACATCTACAAATTGAGTTTCATTACCCGCGGTTGTAGGTAAATTATTTTTATAGTTATAACTTATAATAGTTTTTGGTAGCAATAAGCCATTTACCTCTTGCCAATTATTATAACGTCTGAAATGAAAGTCTTTTCCTTTTTCTTTTGAGAAAAAAGTAACCGTATAAGCTAACCATTCCATTTTATAGCTTTCTGGATTATAATATAGAATATATTCATCTTCTGATGATTCCCCTACGCCACTTTCATAAGACACTTTAATACCTGGATACGAGACGTTTTTAAAAACTAAAGGATCTGCATCCTCATAAATAATACCATCGTCAGCTAAAATAAAAGGCATCGCATAAAAATAAAACATCAGGTTGTAATAAAATTTTGGATTACCACCATATAGTGTGTAAGCAGCTTCTGTTTTATTTTTTAACCAAACATTTTCGCCATTAAACCCAATGGTATGTTTTGGCATTTCAATAAGTGATTTTCTATTTTTTAAGTTTGTGGTGGTTACCTCATAGCCATCAGGTTTTTTCATGGTAAATTCTAGAGACTTCATGGTGTTCCATATATCTAAACCTCCGTGAGCATCAAAAATCTTAGTTATATTTTCTGGGTAAATGCTTGTGGTTATATCTAGGTTTTCTTCCGAGTAATCAACCGTTGGTGATGTTTTATTTCTACATGCGAATATTGAAATGGCTAAGGCTAAAAAGATGATTTTTTTCATTAGGTAAAATTTTGAGAGATTTTAGTCTTTGACGAAGTTAACGGAATATAATTACATAAAAACTATTACTTTTGTTGCACACTTATGAAAGAAATATCTAGTCCACAAAATACATACATTAAACAACTTGTTCAATTAAAGGATAAGTCGCGCGAACGCAAAAAAACAGGATTATTTTTAATTGAAGGAGTTCGTGAAATTTCTTTAGCACAGAAAGGTGGTTACGAATTAGAAACTGTTTTATTTTATCCTGATTTGCTTTCAATTGAACAATTAAACGAATTAACAAATAAACAAATAAACACGATTGAGATTTCAAAAGAAGTCTATCAAAAATTGGCTTATCGAGATACCACTGAAGGTGTTTTAGCTGTTTCGAAATCTAAAAATAATCAATTAATAGATTTGATTTTTGATAATGAAAATCCATTGATTTTAATTGCTGAAGCTCCAGAAAAACCTGGGAATATTGGTGCCATTTTAAGAACTGCTGATGCTGCAAATGTGGATGCAGTTATTATTGCTAACCCAAAAACCGATTTATATAACCCAAATATTATTCGCTCTAGTGTTGGTTGTTTGTTTACCAATCAAATTGCAACAGGAAATACTTCTGAAATTATTGAGTTTCTAAAATCTAGAAACATTAATATTTATTGTGCGGCGTTGCAAGCTTCTGTAAATTATAACACGCAAGATTACACCAACTCCACAGCTATTGTTGTAGGCACAGAAGCCACTGGATTGAGTGATGAATGGCTTGAAAATGCAACTCAAAATATTATTATCCCGATGCAAGGTGAAATTGATTCTATGAATGTTTCGGTTGCTGCAGGAATTCTTATTTTTGAAGCTAAACGTCAACGAGATTTTAAGTAAATTTGCAAAAAAAATTAATCTAATATAAAACCAATAACATGAAAAGAATTTTACTTTTAGTTTTTTTAGTATTCATCTATTTTGGAAATGCACAAAATTTAGTTTCTAACGGAAATATGGAAGTTTTCAGTTTTCCGAATAGTAGCCCTGATGACTGGTCTTCTGCTAGCGATTTTGGTGGTTTTAGTCAAAACACTACAGACTTCACAGAAGGTTTAAGCAGTGTAGAATTCAGGGCTGAATTTAGTGATTTATCAATGTTTACAAGAGTCGATATCCCTCTTGAAGCGGGCAAGACTTATACTATAAGATATGACTACAAATATTTAGGAAACAATTTTGATTCTAATACTAATATAGAATTCAGCTTTTTTTCAGTTAGTCCATCATTTTCGCTTGCAGCAAATATTCAAGATAATAATTGGAATACTGCTACCGCTCAGTTTACTCCTACTGTAACAAAACTCGATTCTGAAGCTACGATTAAAGTCATACCTGCTAGTGGTCCTGATTTTGATTACAAAGTTCTAATCGATAACGTACAAGTGTTTGTAAATACTGGTTTATCTAATACTGAATTTAATCTAGAAAAAAACATCTCAATCATTTCTTCAATAAATAAACAATTTAAAATTAAAAAAACTTCAGATATAACTATAACTAATGTAACAGCTTATTCTATTTTAGGGAAAGAGCAACAAATTGTTAATGAATCTAAAGATTACTCACATTTTAACTTAAACTCACTATCATCTGGGATTTATATTTTACAAATCGCGACCAATAAAGGAAGGATGGCTAAAAAGGTATTTGTTAAATAATTAGATTTCAAAACCAAACTAATGAGTGCTTCAGGTTTATTTTACATCATCATTGCCATAATCATTATCAATTTTATAGTTGATAAAGTTTTAGACGCTTTAAACGCTAAACATTATAATGATACACTTCCTGAAGAGTTACAAGATGTTTATGACGATGCTGAATATAAAAAATCACAAAACTACAAGGCAACTAATTATAAATTCGGAATATTTACTTCAACGTTTTCGATTCTTTTGACTTTAGGATTTTTATGGTTTGATGGTTTTGAATTTGTGGATAATATTGCTAGAAGTTATAGCGACAACCCAATTATTGTCGCTCTTATTTTCTTCGGAATTATTATGATTGGTAGTGATATTTTAACTACGCCTTTTAGTTATTACAGCACCTTTGTTATTGAAGAAAAATTTGGATTCAATAAAACTTCTGTAAAAACCTTTTTCTTGGATAAAATTAAAGGTTGGTTGATGATGGCGATTGTTGGTGGTGGCATTTTAGCTTTAATCATTTGGTTTTATGAAGCTACAGGAAAATATTTCTGGTTGTACGCTTGGGGATTAGTCGCTGTTTTCACCTTGTTTATGAATATGTTTTATTCTAAATTAATCGTCCCGCTTTTTAATAAACAAATGCCTTTAGAAGCAGGTACTTTACGTGATAAAATTTCGGCCTATGCTAAAACCGTTGGTTTTAAATTAGATAAAATTTTTGTGATTGATGGTTCCAAACGTAGCACCAAAGCCAATGCTTATTTTTCTGGTTTTGGAAGTGAAAAACGTGTCACGCTTTATGATACTTTGATTAATGATTTAGATGATGAAGAAATTGTTGCAGTTCTTGCTCACGAGGTTGGGCATTACAAAAAGAAACATATCATCTTTAACTTGTTTGCTTCTATTTTATTGACTGGTTTAACGCTTTATATTTTATCACTGTTTATTACTAATCCATTATTATCGCAAGCTCTGGGTGTTAAAATTCCGAGTTTTCATATTGGTTTGATTGCTTTCGGACTCCTCTACTCGCCTATTTCTGAAATTACGGGTTTAATTATGAATCTGTTTTCTAGAAAATTTGAATATCAAGCGGATGATTATGCCAAAAACACTTATAAAGGCGAACCTTTAATTACCTCACTTAAAAAACTTTCTAAAAATAGTTTAAGTAATCTAACACCGCATCCTGCTTACGTGTTTATGCACTATTCGCATCCTACGCTTTTGGAACGGATTGGGAATTTGAGGAAGTAGGTTTTGTCTCGCAAAGGCGCTAAGACGCAAAGTAAATTACTAATATGTAATTTAAAAGCTTGACTTTGAAAAAGAATTTCCGCTATTTTTGTTTAGGGTCGGATATAAAATATTAAAACGATTTCATATCCGTGAAATGTTGGCAATAATTATGAAAACAAACCAAAGAACATTATTAATTTTAATTTTTATACTTCCATTTTTGGGGTTTTCTCAAAATGAATTCTTGGATTTTGTTATTGATCAAAAAAACGATACTATTTACGGAACTATTAGGAATATGATTTCAAAAAGTAGTGTTCTTTATGAAAAAAACTCAAACCCAAAAAAAAATAGAACTAATTTTCGGATTCACAAACTAAATAATTATAATAAAATAAGATTTAATAATAAAATTTACACTTATGTAAAACCTCCAATCGAAGACGGAATTTATGCTATTAAAGATTCGCTATTAACCTCAAAGGATAGTATTTACAAAAAAATAGGGAATTTTTTAAACATCCAAAAAAGGCTTTCTGACTTTATAATAACTAATATAAATGACACTATTTACGGGAAAATCAAAGACCCTTTATTCGGGAAATTCAGTGTTTTAGATTCTGTAAATAATAAAGTGAAAATTGAAAAAGAGAAAATCAAAATTTTTAGATTCAACAATGAGATTCTGGAACTAAAAGAAAAAATAATTATGGTTCCGCCTTTTTTCAAAAAGGATGACGCTTATTTAAAATTAGTTTTAAATGGAAAGTTAAAACTCTATGAATTTGATTATTACTATAATAGAGAATTGAATGTCAACAACAATATATCTTTAAATCAAAATTCGGAAAAACATATTTTTATAGAAAAAGACAACAATCTAATTAGAATAAATAATTTATTGCACAAGAAAAAATTAGTTAAAATATTTTCTGAAAATCAAGAATTGGTATCAAAAATTTTGAACAAAGAATATATAATTGACAATATCTATCTTATGGTAAAATTCTACAATGAAAATAAATAACTATTCCATCAAAGTATATATAAATTACTAGTTTTAGCTTAACCAATGTCAGTTGCGTTTATGCTAGCTTCTGATTTTCCTTAGGAAACCCTCGCACATAAACACGCAACTTTCCATATACGCAAAATATTAAACGAACATCCAAAAAAAAGAAAAATATTTCATTAAATCTATTAGTTAGCGGACAAGTGCGTTAACGATTGAACGGTCTGTTTGAGCTCTCGACGTAGGAGAAGCGAGTAGTGAAAGCGTTTTAAAACGCCCAAATAAAAAAAAACCAAATAATAGTGTATCTTTGCACCTTGAAAATCCCGATATACCGGGAATAAATATTCCTCAGAGAGAGGATGTGTTACTGGAAGTTTAAGTTAAGTATGTCGATCGCTTCTTTATGTAACACCACATAACAAATCGCATACTATAAATTAAAATGAGCACATTCCAAGATTTAGGTCTTAATGATGACCTATTACGAGCAATTACCGATTTAGGATTTGAAAAACCTAGTGAAGTCCAAGAAAAAGCCATTCCCATTTTATTAGAATCGGAAACCGATTTAGTAGCACTAGCCCAAACGGGTACTGGTAAAACAGCTGCTTTTGGTTTTCCTATGCTAGAAAAAATTGATGTGGATAGCAGAACCACGCAGGGTTTAATCTTATCGCCTACCCGAGAGCTTTGTTTGCAAATTACCAACGAAATGAAACTGTACGGTAAATATTGTAAAGGACTTAATGTGGTTGCGGTTTACGGCGGTTCCAGTATTCAAGATCAAGCACGTGAAATTAAGCGTGGCGCACAAATTATTGTAGCAACTCCTGGCCGAATGAAAGATATGATTAAAAGGCGGTTAGTTGATATTTCCAAAATTCAATATTCTGTTTTAGATGAAGCCGATGAAATGTTAAACATGGGATTTAAGGAGGATATCACGGATATATTATCGCATACCCCTGAGGATAAAAACACTTGGTTATTCTCTGCAACTATGCCTCGTGAGGTGGCTAGAATTGCCAAAAAATTCATGCATGAACCACAGGAAATTACTGTTGGAAATAAGAATGAAAGTACAAGTAATGTATCTCATGAATATTATTTGGTAAATGCAAGAGATCGTTATCAAGCTTTAAAACGTTTAAGCGATGCGAATCCTGATATTTTTTCGGTCGTATTTTGCAGAACGAAACGTGACACTCAAAAAGTAGCTGAAAACTTAATTGAGGATGGTTACAGCGCAGGTGCATTACACGGCGATTTAAGCCAAAACCAACGTGATTTGGTTATGAAATCGTTTAGAAACAAACAAATACAAACACTTGTAGCGACCGATGTTGCTGCCCGTGGTATTGATGTTGACGATATTACACACGTTATAAATTACCAATTACCCGATGAACCTGAAGTTTACACACACCGTTCTGGTAGAACTGGGCGTGCTGGAAAAACAGGAATCTCAATGGTTATTGTTTCTAAAAGCGAGGTGCGAAAAATAAAGGGTATTGAGCGTATTATTAATAAAAAATTCGAAAAAAAGGAAATCCCTGATGGCTCTGAAATTTGTGAAGTACAATTAATGTCTCTTGCTAATAAAATCCATAATACAGAGATTAACCATGAAATTGATAAACACTTAACAAGCATTAACGACTTGTTTGCAGATACCGATAAAGATGAATTGATTAAGAAATTCTTCTCTGTTGAATTTACACGCTTTTACAATTATTATAACAAATCTAAAAACTTGAATATTGCTGAAGGGTCTTATGATAGCCATAGTGGACGTGATGGCAAAAGAGATTTTAGAGGTGGTAAAAATGATTCTACACGTTACTTTATAAATGTTGGAGGGAAAGATGGTTTTGATTGGATGAAATTAAAAGACTTCTTGAAAGAGCAAATGAACCTTGGGAGAGATGATGTTTTTAAGGTGGAAACAAAAGATAGTTTCTCTTTCTTCAATACGGAAAACGAGTTAAAGGAAAAGGTTTTAGAACACTTTAAAGACTTTAAACATGAAGGCCGATTTGTAAATGTTGAAGTTTCTGAAAACCGTGGCGGCGGAGGAAGACGCGACAGGAAAGGCGGCGGTCGTCGCGATGGCGGAAAACGCAGCGGTGGAAGACGTGATGATAGAAAAGAGTTTTCTGGAAACAGAGGGGACAGACGCAGAAGTGATAGCGGATCGAAACCAAGACGCTCAGATTCCAGTGATTTTGGAAGTTCAAGACCTAGGCGCTCACGACGTTAATTAATACTATTTTGTATAAAAAAAGCCTTAAAACTTAAACTTTAAGGCTTTTTTATGTTTAGTAGTTTAGCGTTTTAAAGTAAAGTGCCCTTTATACTTTTTGTTTTTACTTGGTCTGTTTACTATAAACCAATAATCTGACGTGGCAAGTAATTGACCATTCAGTGTCCCATCCCAGCCTGATGATGTGGCGTTTAACTTTATAATTAATTTACCGTATCTATCAAATATATGAACTTCTGTCTGGGGTTCTTTTTCAGAAAAATTTATTTTCCAATAATCATTATAACCATCATTATTAGGTGTAAAAAACTTAGGATAATTTAGTAAATAAACTTCCTCTGAATATAATAAGCAGTCTGTCTCATTTTTAACATAAACAATATAATCTCCTGCTTCCAAATTATTAAACGTATTTGAACTTTGGTACACATCTCCATCTATAGAAAATAAATAATTCTCAGTACCATCCACTTCTATTTGAATTGAATTCTCATTTGTTGTCCAATCCTTTGTAGTAACCTCGTAAGATTTTGGAATTTCAATATCTAAGACTTGAATGGTTTCTGTAACGCTACATTCAGAATATCCTTTGATTATATTAAAGACGGTTACAGAATACATTCCTGATTTATCAATGGTTATTTCTGAACCTGTTGTGCCATTAGACCATAAGTATGAATCGTGAACAGAATTTAAATAGACCTGCACATCTTCTCCTGGACATAAATACCAAGTTTTATCAATATTAATAATTGGTCGACTGTTTACTTCAATAAAAAATGATGTGGTATCATAACACATTGCATTTACCGAATTCTCCGCCCTTACGAATATCTCTTGTCGGATGAGTTCGTTTTCGTAATTTTCATCTAAGGGTAAATCCCCTGAATCCGCATCGGCTTGAGACACGTGAAATGTGACCTTTCCGCGCTGTGTTTTTAGAATATCCGGTTTTTGAGAGGCCAAATCAAATAGTGCCTTGCCATCATTCAACGCATCGTCACATAGATACATGTCCGATGGTTTGTGGGCGGTCAGGGCGTCATCTATAATAATATTGAACTTTATGACATTATAACAAACAATACGACTTGAGTTAGTTGCTATACTTGCAAATAGTTCCTGACTTGTACTCTCGTAATTTGATGGGAGCGCCTGAGTTCCCATTTCAGCGTCAGATTCGCTCTCGTGATACGTAACCGTATAATCCGTTAGCGATTGTCCGTTATATACTGCTGCATCGAATTGTGACAAATCAATAAATTCCTTGCCATCGTTCGATGGATCGTCACAGATTATATAATCGGCTATATTCCCTGCGGTGGGTTGGGACATAACCTCTACAAAAAAAGATGTCGTACCATAACACGTTGCGTTCAACAAATTCTCCGCCCTTACGAATATTTCCTGTCGGAGTAAATCGTTCTCATAATTTTCATCTATCGGTGAATCTCCCGAATCTGCATCGGTTTGAGACACATGAAATGTAACCTTCCCTCGTTGTGTTTTTAGAATATCTGGTTTTTGTAAGGCCAAATTAAATAGTGCCTTACCATCATTCAACGCATCGTCACATACGTACATATCTAAGGGTTGGTGGGCGATAACATATGCGTTAATAATAATCTTAAACTGTGTAATATCGAAACAACCCGTGTTTTTATTTTCAAACCGAACATATATATTTTGATTATTACTTTTAGTTTGGTAATTTTTTGGCAAAGCATCAACACCTTGTTCTGCTTGTGTAAGTGTATTATGATATGTAATCAAACAGTCATTATGGGGTATTATAGGAGTCAATGAAGCTACTTGATTATCAAACTGACTTAAATCTATAATTTCTGTGCCATCGTTCGATATGTCATCACAAATTAAAAAATCTTCAATAGTTCCGGCAATTTTAGGATCGACAATCAATAAAAAACTAGAAATATCATAACATTCTGTATTCTTACGATTTTGGATTCTTGCAAAAATTTCTTGTCCCGCACTTTTGTTTGTATATCTTAAATTTAAAGCATTTATATTATTTTCAGCATTGTAAAAACTTTCAAAATAGGAAACATAAAATTCAGAATCTAATTGTAAGCCAAGAATTTCTATAGTTTTATCTGATAAATCAAAAATTTCAAAACCATCTTGATTAGTATCATAGCATGCGATATAATCATTCGCTTTATTTGCTACTGGTGTTTCATAAATAACAACATTCTTACTAACGTTTATGATACAATCACCAGATGTCACTTTAGCTTTTACCAAGTATTCTCCCGAAGAAAGATAATTGTGTATTGGGCTTTTTAAATCCGAGGTGTTAGTATCACCAAAATCCCATACAACATCGTCAATAGGTTCATCAGTTTTTATTGAAAATTGAGTAGAACTATTTAAACACGAATTATCAATTTCAATACTTGCAACAAAAAGCGATTGTATAAATGAGGGCAAACCATATACGGCAGAGTTATTACCCAAACTTATTGCGCCACTCGAATAATTGCAACCAAGGCCAATTACGTTGGGATCTTCTATAACATTTAAATACCTGTTAAATGTTCTACAAACATATATTTTACCATCAAGACCTAATTGAAGAGCAGCCAAAATATCATTACCATCAAAAATTATTGTATCAGAATCTAAAATTGCTGTCTTATTGAAATTAGACAAATTTAATTGGTGCAGCTTACTTGAAGAAGTATCTAAATTTATTTCTGAAACATATAACAAATTACTATTAGGGGAAAACTCAATACCATAAGCACCATTTATGTAATCGTCACCAAAATATTCATCTAATACAATAGAATTGGAAACGATACCTGTACTACTATCAAAATCAAAAACCTCAACAGTACTATTATTACTCCACTTAGCTAAAGCTAATCTTTTACCATTGGGTGAAAATTTCATGTACCCAATAGCATTAAAATCTACAGTACCGTGATAGCTCCCTAAAGAAGAATTAACTGGTGTAGATTCTATACCCAAATCAGTAATTTTAAAAACACTAAACACATTATTTTTCCAACCATGGGTGGCCAGCCAATAATCATTACCATTTGCATGTTTTACAACGGAAATTTTCTCTGTAGATGGGGTTGATAAAGATATGTTTTTATTAGAATTTATATCGCCGTTTCCATTATTCAAAGTCATATCAACTTCAGAATATCTTACACCGTAAACACGACCGCCGTTAATTACTGTTATAATATAGTAAATATTATCAGAATTAGGCTTAGGTACAATTATCGCAGATTGAGTACTAGATTTATCTCCAAAAAGACCACTTCCATTTGGCATAACATTATGGTTTTTATCCCAAACTAGGATTCCATCTGTATAGAAAAGAAGATCACCGCTAGCACTAGATATTGAAGCACAACCTTCATTAGTTTGAATAGCACCACCATTTATAAAGGTAACACTATCATTATCAAAATTTACACCTGCTCTTTTTCCAAAAAACCAGTTTGATGCTTCGTCTTGGGCATAGTTAATTTCCGAAGCAAAAAAACATGCTATTATACATAGTATAAAAAAATAAGAATTCTTTTTAGACATATCAATTTTAATGTTCAATTATGAGATTGTAGATAATTGACATCGAGAGTTTTTTTTAAATAAGATCAAATATGTTAAATATTTATTACATGTAGACAATTTTTATACAAACGACGTTTATTCACGTTGAAATTCATTGTAAAACTTTAATTGTAAGTTAAAAAATATTGAATTTCATTATTTTGGTTTTAAGTTTACTATTTTTATAAAAAAATTAAATGAGAAAACTGCTCTTAATTCTTATCGCTTTCCAGCTTGTTTCTTCCATTGCAGTTTCGCAGGAAGATGACAAAGTTCTAGGTATTGTAATTAATTCCGCAGATAATTCAGTTCTTGAAAGTGTAAATATTGTTAATTTAAACCAAGTTATTGGAACTACTACTAATAAAAAGGGGGAGTTTAAAATCACAGCAAAACCAAACGATACATTGCATTTTTCATATTTGGGTTTTAAATCCATTAAAGTTCGTGTAACTAATGATTGGCTAAAGTTTGGGAGTTCCAATATCGAGCTTACAGAATTGGCTTTGGCGCTTGAGGAAGTCGTCATAAATCAATTAAAATTAACTGGCTATCTGGAAGTAGATATTAAACAGGTTCCAGATATAAACACCAATTATCGTTATAGTATTTCAGGCCTGCAAGGCTCTGGTTACGAGGCAAGCAACAAATCTGGCTTAACTCGAGTTATAGGTTCCATTTTTAATCCAGCAGATTTTTTACACCGTATGTTTGGCAAAAAGCCCAACGAATTACGAAAGTTGAAAAAAATGAAGGAAGATGATGAAATCAGAAACCTATTAGCCTCTCGTTTTGATCGCGAAATGCTTACCGTTTTACTACAAGTGGAACGTATAGATTTAGATGAAATTGTTAGCCAATGCAACTACTCCAAAGGCTTTATTCAAACCGCAAACGACCTTCAAATACTGGATGCTATTAGTGAATGTTATGAAGAATATAAATTATTAAGTCGCGGTAGAAGCCGTAAAATTTAATTTGGGCGTTGCCACAAGGGTCGCGCTTTAAAATACAAATCCTCGTATTTGCTCAAGGTACTCAAAAACCGTGGGCTATACTTTTAAATCGCTAATGCTGGCCATTCTGCCAAAATCATAGCAAATACCAACCTATAATCTTTTTATAAAAACGCTTTCCATAATATTTAAAAAATATTATGAGTTGTAGTAACGCTTTGTAATCTCATCATAGCTTTTAATGGTTTTTTTACACCAATCCAATCGTTTTTCAACTATTTCATTGGCTGTTAATCGCCAATTAGTATCACTTTTTCTCAACTTAGCAGTAACATGCTGTAAAATAATAGCAGCAGACACAGATATATTTAAACTTTCAGTAAAACCGACCATAGGTATCTTTAAGTAACAATCAGCTGCATCCAAAACAGATTTTGATAAGCCTTCGGTTTCTCTTCCAAAGAAAAAACAAGATTTTTTAGATACATCAAAATCATATAATTCACAATCATCTATATGTGGAGTGGTGGCTACAATTTGATAGCCTTTCTGTTTTAAATCTGTAACACATCCGCTTACAGACTGGTACCTGTTCAAATCCACCCATTTTTGAGCACCCATTGCAATTTCCCTGTCTATACGTTTTGAGTTTTGTTCTTCAACAATATGTAATTCTTGTATTCCAAACACATCACAACTTCGCATTACAGCACTTGTATTATGGAGTTGATACACATCTTCTGTAGCTACTGTAAAATGTTTGGTGCGCTGAGATAAGACTTGTTCAAAACGCACTTTCCTATGTTCTGTTAGATAAGTTTCTAGATGTTCAAGAAGTTTTAGGTCAATCATGTTTCCAAAAATACGGAATGTCGTTACGAGAAACAAAGTGACTTGTTAATCTTTAAATCTGCAATTCTATTTATAAGATTGCCACATTACACAAAAGTGTGATTTGCAATGGCATTAAAGTTAGTATATTTATAAAATGAAACACATTGTAGTACTTACAGGGGCTGGTATGAGTGCCGAAAGCGGTATAAAAACTTTTAGAGACTCAGATGGTCTATGGGAAGGACACGACGTTATGGATGTTGCAACTCCGAAAGGTTTTGTTGCAAATCCAAGATTGGTTTTAGATTTTTACAATCAACGTAGAAGGCAACTTTTTGAAGTTGAGCCAAATGCTGCTCATATTGATTTAGCTAAATTAGAAACTGATTTTAAAGTTAGCATCATTACACAAAATGTTGATGACTTGCATGAACGTGCAGGAAGCACTAATATTACTCATCTTCATGGCGAATTAAGAAAGGTTAGAAGCACGCATGATGTTAATGATATTAAAGCTTGGGAAACAGATTTGATTTTGGGAGATCTTTGCGAAAACGGGCACCAACTAAGACCTCACATTGTTTGGTTTGGAGAAGATGTTCCGATGATTGAAAAAGCTGTCGAAATTTGTGAGACTGCAGATATCTTAATCATCATTGGTACATCCATGCAAGTGTATCCTGCAGCTGGCTTGATGAATTACGTTCCTCCAAATACGCCAATATTTTTTATTGACCCAAAACCAAATATGACAAGTAAAAAACATGTAACCGTGATTGCTAAACCTGCTACAGTTGGTGTAAAAAAAGTTATTGAATTACTAGGTATTGACTAGGTTTTATTTTTCTCTTCAATCCATCTACTCATAAACTTAGTGCTTTGTAAGCTGTGGTGCTGAAGCATTGTACCAGTAAAATTATTAAGTCTGTGCCTGTTTAGATTTGTAATAGTTTCAGCGATTTTCACTAAAAAAACTTCTTGATGTTCCTTTAAATTGAAACGTGCCTTTATAATTTCAAATCCATTTTTTTGCTTTGATTTCCATAGCGTGTTATCTTGAAATAACACCGCAGCTTTATTTGAAAATGACCCAGGATCATCCTCAATAAAACCATTGAAATGTAAATGTCCAAACATGCCTTCCGCTCCAACTGTTGTGGTTATACAAGGCGTTCCATTTTTCATAGCATCAGTCAATTTTCCTTTCAAACCTGCTCCAAACCTAATGGGCGCTAAACAGACCTTTGCGGCTTGCATAACAAGATTCACATCCTCTGCAAATCCTTTAATCAAAAAACCTTCTTTTTCGTTATGCAATTGATTTATTTTTTGAGACACATAGGCACCATATATTTTCAAATCTGCTTCAGGCAATTGCTTTCTAATTAATGGCCAAATAATCTCTTTTAAATATAAAACAGCGTTGTAATTGGGCTCATGCAAAAAGTTGCCTATGCTTATAAAATGGTTTCTGCTTTCAAATTTTGGAAGTATTTTTATATCTTCTTCTGAAATAGGATTCAGCATAAAAGGCAAATACAATAACAGCGATTCATCAACTTTAAATTGATGTATTAAAATATGCATTTCAGCCTCAGAGATAATTAAACTTAAATCACTTCTGTAAATACTGGCTATTTCACGCTTTGCAGTATCATTCAACAAATAAGTATCGCTGAATGGTTTTTTATCTTTAAAGGCCTGCTCTCTGCCTTTTCTTAAACAATGCAAATCCTCAGTATCTAATAGCCTCAAGGCTTCAGGACAGTGCTCGGCAACCCGCCAACCAAATTGTTCTTCCATCATAAAACGATCAAATAAAACCACATTAGGATTTATTTTTTTTATAAAAACATCAAAAGAAGTATTATTTAATTCAATTGGAACTTTTATCACACCAATACTTTCAAGATTAAAAGCATTATCACTTTTAGCGCATGGACTTGCAAATGTAATTTGATATTTTTCAGACTTAAAGGCTTCAATTATTTGCATCATTCTACCTCCAGCGGCAGAACTTTTAGGTTCTGGCCAAACAAAACCTATAATTAACAAATGCTTATCCACGGCATATTAAAATTTAAGCATATCTTATTCTGGCTTTGGTTCTAAACCGTATTTTATTCTTACTATTTTTGCCCAATCGATAACAGCTTTTCTCTGCTCATCAGAGAGTTTTGCTTCACTATGCGTCCATGTATACGATTTTAAAGGCATTTGTTTGTCTTCAACCATTTCAATAAGCTCTTCAAATTTATGGTCTTTTCGTTTTATAGAATTCCCTTCCCAATTTGAAAAATTAAAATGGTGCTTACCGCCTTTAATGTGCGAGGCCAACCAAAAATTCACTGGTGTTATATTATTGTACCAAGGATATTGAGTCACATCGCTATGACAGTCAAAACACGTTTCTTTTAAAATAATTTTCACATCTTCTGGAGGATTGGTTTCAGCCATAAAAGCATCAACAGTGGCTAAATCTCCATCATTTTTATCAGGTCGAAAAAACTGGGCTATAATAAACGCTATAACCAATACCAATAGCACCTTTTTTATTATTTTCATTTTAAGTCATTTTTATTTAACCTTTTCGTAATACCTAAAAGCTATTGCCTATTACCCATTATAACTACTTTAAGATAAATTGTTTTACTATTTTTACTGTAGTTTTAATCTTCATAACACTTTTAAATATTAAATAGTGGGTTAAAAATAAGAAAACCTTTTGACTACAGCACAATTATATATTGAATTAAATTATGTAAATCACTCCCTTGAAAAGCGTTTATTTTACGCCCATTTAATGCGAAATAACCCAAAACTCGTTCCTAAACTATTAGAAATTCTTTTTAAGGTCAACGATAAAATATCGCCTCGTGCTGCTTGGGTTTTTGAGTTTATGTGTAATGATGATATTGAAACGATAATTCCATATTTAAATACATTTACAAAAGACTTACATAAAGTTCATATAGACTCTGCAGTTAGACCTGTGGCTAAAATTTGTGAGTTAATCGCAAAAGCTTACACCTCAAAATTAGATAACAAAATTAAATATGCTTTGACTGAAAAACAAAAAGAATATATTATAGAGACCTGTTTTGATTATATGATTAACGATGAAAAAGTGGCCGCTAAGGCCTATAGCATGACCACGCTTTTTTTACTTGGAAAGCCCTATGATTGGATATATCCTGAATTGGCTAGAATCCTAGAAGAAGATTTCAACAAACAAAGTGCCGCATATAAAGCTAGGGCGAGACCTATTTTGAAAAAGATTAAGCGAAAAATATTATGAATTGAGTTGGATTGATTTTTCTTGGCTGCTATTTTTGCTTAGACAAACCATTCCCAATGGTTTAATGTACGTTAGCAGATTAGCCCGCGTTAAGGATTGAAGAGAAAAGCCCACAGCTTTTGCGCCAAAGCGTAGAAGCGAGGACTTGAAACGGAAAGCCTGACCCCTTGTGGGTAACGCCCAAATTATTTATTATTTGAAGTAATATTAGTCTGAATTTGGTTTAATAACTTCACACATCTAACTTTCTTTCCTATCTTTGCAGCTTTAAAAAAACCAAACAAAACTATGTCATTATCAGCATTAAACGCCATCTCGCCTATCGATGGGCGTTATAGAAGTAAAGTAAGTGAATTGGCTCCATTTTTTTCTGAAGAGGCTTTAATAAGGTATCGTGTTTTAGTTGAAATAGAATATTTTATTGCGCTTTGCGAAATCCCTTTACCTCAACTTAAATCTGTTGACAGCACTGTTTTTGATAGTTTAAGAGCTATCTATAAAGATTTTTCCATTGAAGATGCTTTAGCCATAAAAAATATTGAAAGTGTTACCAATCATGATGTTAAAGCGGTTGAGTATTTTATAAAAGAGCAATTTGATGTATTAGGTTTATCTGAGTTTAAAGAATTTATTCATTTTGGGTTAACGTCTCAAGATATAAACAACACCGCTATTCCTTTAAGTATTAAAGAGGCCATGAATGCTGTTTATGTTCCTGAATATTTTATTATTTTAGAAAAACTGAAAACATTATCCAAGGATTGGGCGCATATACCCATGCTGGCAAGAACCCATGGACAACCAGCATCGCCTACTCGATTAGGTAAAGAAATTAACGTTTTTGTTGTACGCTTAGAAGAGCAATTTAATTTGCTAAATGATATACCAAGTGCTGCTAAATTTGGTGGTGCAACGGGTAATTTCAATGCTCACCATGTGGCTTATCCAAATATAGATTGGAAAGCTTTTGGCAGCAAATTTGTACAGGAAACATTAGGCTTACAGCATTCCTTCCCTACGACTCAAATTGAACATTACGACCATATGGCGGCATTGTTCGATACTATGAAGCGTATTAATACCATTATTCTCGATTTAGATAAAGATATTTGGACCTATGTTTCGATGGATTATTTTAAACAAAAAATAAAAGCAGGTGAAGTTGGAAGTTCAGCCATGCCACATAAAGTAAACCCTATAGATTTTGAAAACTCTGAAGGTAACCTAGGTATTGCAAATGCTATTTTCGAACACCTATCTGCTAAACTACCCGTTTCAAGATTACAACGTGATTTAACGGATAGTACCGTGCTTAGAAATATTGGTGTCCCTTTTGGGCACACCCTTATTGGTTTTAAATCTATTTTAAAAGGTTTAGATAAACTACTACTGAATGAAAGTAAGTTTAACGAGGATTTAGAAAATAATTGGGCGGTAGTAGCCGAGGCTATTCAAACGATTTTGCGACGAGAAGGGTATCCAAACCCATATGAAGCTTTAAAGGGATTAACTCGAACAAACTCTAAAATAAATCAAGATTCTATTTCTAGTTTTATTGATACTTTGAAGGTAACAAACGCAATAAAAGAAGAGTTAAAACGTATAACACCTAGTAATTATACAGGAATTTAGACTAAGCTATGTTAAATGACACACAATCTTTAGTGCTTACCGGACTTATGGCTGCTAGTATTTTTGTGTTTGGACTCTTACATCTTTTAAATAATTTTATTGTATTAACAGTGCTTACGGTTATTTTTTTTATAATTATTTTGAATATTTTTTATTCTAAACTTAAGAAGTAAAACATATGTAACAAATATAAGCCTACATCAAATTCTATTTTTTTGTGATCACTTAACTATAGAAATAACGTTAAAAACCCTCTGAATATAAATATCCAGAGGGTTTTTAACATTAACAAATTTACTATAACTTATCTTAAATATTATTTAAAAAAATTCATGATTTTTTCAACTTGATCGTCTCCAATATTGGTATTTTCCAAAGCAGTAATTAAAGTTACCATTTTATCAGGACTCATATCATCGCCTAAAATTCTAACAATTCCAAATCCCATATCCTTTGCACTTCCAAACAAAACAATTTCATCGGCCTCATTTTCTGTTCCAATATAAGTCACTGAAATTTTATTGCCATTGTCACTAAACACCATTAAATCATTATACTTACTATGACTTAAAATAGTGTTCACCTTAGCGAGTTCAGTTTTAAAACTATCAGCATCGCTATCGTTTGTTTTGTATCCTAAAAAATTCAATTTGTTTACCGACTCATAAGCTTCATTTTGAGCTTTTGAAAAATTAGATGTATCAATCTTTAATACAGAAAGTGGAATATCTTGAGAAATAAAGTTTTTAGATTCTTGATTATCGACATAATAACGTTGTAAACTAACATCATTTCCGCAGCTTGTAAAAAAAACTGCGGTAAATAATAGGTATGCTAAATATTTGATTGTTCGTTGCATGATTGATGTCTTATTTATTTCTTCTTATCCAAATGATTACCTCCGGGAATATTCATCTTATCAGTAAGTTTAGAGATTTCATTAAGATCTATATCTCCGGTCATGGATACCACTACGGTTTCAATTTTACGTTCTTTTCCGTTAATTTCAATCTTATCATCCATCATTTTATCTATACCATTTACAAAGATTAAAAGCTCTTTAACATGGTCTGCGTCCTTACCCTCTTTCACGTAGAATTTAACTTCAGAACCGTCATCTTTAACTTCCATTAATTCCTCTAAACCTCCTGATCGGGACGATACCCATTTGGAAATATCGGCAGAGATTAACTTACTATCCGTAACAATAGTTTTAAAACTCGTAATACTTTTTACCATATCCATATATGCTCTAGCCTCAGCATCATCTACATTAATACCCATCTTCGCAATCATTTGGAACATTTTGGGTTTAATGGATACATATGTAACATCAGGGTTATCACTATATTTTTCAAAAACATCTTTCTGTGCCATACCTGTTAATGGTAATAACATAATGGCTACTAGTAGTACTATTAGTTTATTTTTCATAAGTCTTGTTTTTTATTATTTGTGTATTTGTGTTTATATTTTTTCCGAAACAAGTTCAGTACATATTATTTTATTTTAAAAATAATACGTGTTGCATTTTCCATTTCATTAAGATACCCGAGAGTTGAAGCTCCTTTATCTATTTCATTTAGATAACCAACTGTTGCCGCACCTGTATTAAATTTTGAAGAAATCATTTCCATAGATTTCGAAAACTCGTTAAAAGCTAATTGCGGATCTTCATACGTGCCTAAATCACTACTTTTTGTAGCATTCCCAAAGTAAAGCCCTAGCATAACAATCGCTAATGCTGCCACAGAAATCCATTTATAATTTATATTAGGTTTTGCCTTTTTAGATGTTAGAGCCAATGAAAAATCCCTAGTAAATTCCTCTTGCTTATTTACCAAAAAATATGCAAACATAGGTTTGTACATCGCTAAATGCGGTGCTATAGTTTCCTTTGTAAAATAATGTTTTAGCTGCTGCTCTTCTTTAAGCGATGTCTCGCCATTTTCATATTTTTCAAGTAATTTTTCTATATTATTCAACACCATAATTGTGTGTATTTGTTAATTTTTCTCTAATTGTTTTTCTTGCTCTTGATAAGGCTACTCGTACTGCTGTATTATTCATATCCAATATTTCAGCAATCTCATCAAGATTATAATCCTCTATATCCCGTAATTGAATTATTATTTTTTGTTGCTCAGGTAAATCGGCAATCATTTTTGCTACCCAATAAACACTATCATTTAATTCAACTCGCCTTTGTAAAGGTGTATTTTTTTCCTGATAATTATTGTGCACAAGTTTTACATTTTGCGATTGTTTTGATTTTAATTTATCAAAACAATAATTTTTTGTCATAGTCATCGAAAACGCCTCTATGTTTCTATACTCAGCAATCTTCTTCTTATTATTCCATAATTTTAGCAACACCTCCTGTGTAGCATCCTCAGCCTCTTCGGTAGATACCAGCAAGCGTTTTGCTAACCGGAATACTTTATCCTTAAATGGCATTACAATATTTAAAAACTCTATTTGAGTCATTTTGGTTGGTTTAAGCTCATGGCTTTTTAAACAATTCCCTAATGGGAAACTTAATTGGTTAGGTTTCAACTAAATTAGCTTGGTTAAGGCTATTTCTATTACGACGATTATATATTTGTTTTGTTACAAAACCGTTAAAAATAATTTAAATTGGGCGTAACCCACAAGGGGTCGGGCTTTACGTTACAAGTCCTCGCACCTCCCAAGGTCGGGCTGAGGGCTTTCCTCTACAATCCCTTACGCTGGAGCTAGCATTAAAATGATTCTTAAAATATTAACTAACGTGTATAAACAACAATTTTTATTAATTATTTGATATTACATAATATTGTAAGTAAATTTAGTGTTTCAATACTAACCTAAGAAAAATAATAATAAAGCCCAATACTAAAATCGATATGTTAAAAAAACGACACGCGATTTTAATTAAACAAACCTACGTATGAAAAACTATAAAAACCTATTCCTATTATGCATCCTATCATTTATTACAATAAGTTGCTTCGAGGATAATGATGATGTAGAAGTGTCTACAAACGAAATTAACGACTTTGTTTGGAAAGGTTTAAACACATTTTACCTTTATAAAGATGATGTACCCAACTTGGCAGACTCAAGATTTAATGAAAACAATACAGAGTATAGCAGCTATCTAAATGACTTTAATTCTCCAAGAGATTTATTTAGCAGTCTTATATTTCAACCAAACCGTGTTGATAGATTCAGCAGACTTTTTAGCGACTATCTCGCTTTAGAGCAATTATTAGATGGGATATTTACAACCAACGGTATGGAGTACCAGGAATTTAAATTCTCATCAACAGACACTAACGTATTCGGAATAGTTACGCACGTCTTACCAAATTCGAGTGCTGCAGATCAAGGTGTAAAACGGGGTGATATTTTTTATGGTATTGATGGTGTACAACTTACAACTATAAATCGTTCTCAATTAACAAGTCAAAGTAATTATACTATAAATATAGGTAGTTATAAAGATAATAATACACCTGATGATTTAACAGATGATTTTATTGACCAAACTACAGAAACCATTACTTTAAACAAATCTCAATATTCAGAAAATCCAATTTTTAAAAACGATATTTTTAATATTGATAACAATACAATTGGGTACTTAATGTATAATGGATTTACAAGTCCGTATGACAGCCAATTAAACGCTACTTTCGAGACGTTTAAAAACTCAAATATCGATGCGTTGGTTTTGGATTTAAGATATAACGGCGGAGGTTCTGTAGCTAGTGCCACATTATTAGCCAGCTTAATTACAGGGCAATTTACTGGCAAAATCATGAATACTGAAGAGTGGAATCCTGATTTTCAAGCCTTTTTTTTAAGCAGAAATCCAGAAGCACTTAATAATAGATTTATAGATAGTTATGATGAGTCGTCCATAAACAGTTTGGGACTATCCAAAGTTTATGTTTTAACTACTGGCAGAAGTGCTTCTGCTAGCGAACTCATTATAAATTCATTAAGGCCATATATTCAAGTGGTTCAAATTGGTACTACTACAACAGGAAAATATCAAGCTTCAACTATAATTTATGACTCTCCTAACTTTAGGAGACAAGGCGCAAATCCCGGACATACTTATGCCATGTTACCATTAATTTACAAATCGATAAATGCGAATGGCATTACTGATTATTTTAATGGATTGACCCCAGATATTCGCGTTACAGAAACTATAAATAACTTAGGTGTTCTAGGTCATCCAAGCGAGCCTTTACTTGCTGCGGCCATTGCAAATATTACAGGCAATTCAAGACGCTTTATATCACAAAAATCAAGTGCAATCCATTTTACAAACCATAGTAAAGAGTTTTTACCATCAGGATTAGGCATGTATTCAGATAAAGAAATTCCAACAGAGTTATTTAAAGATTTTATATTTGAATAAGCATAAAACCTACTTCAACTGGAGTTCTGGAAAAGATTCTGCCTTAGCTTTATATCACTTATTACAAGACGATCAGTTTTCTGTTGATGAGTTAATCACAACTGTGAATAATCATTACAACCGTGTATCTATGCATGGATTAAGAAAAGAACTCCTAACAGCACAAACACATGCTTTAAATATTCCAGCAAGTGTAATCGAACTTCCAGAAATGCCAAGTATGGAAGTCTATGAGGAAAAAATATTGGAAACCATTACTAGATTAAAAAATGATGGTTTTACGCATACCGCTTTTGGCGATATTTTTTTGGAAGATTTAAGAAATTATAGAGAAGAACAATTGGACAAACAAAATATAAAAGCGATTTTCCCTATTTGGAAACAAGACACAAAGGAACTTTTAAATGAGTTTTTAGATTTAGGTTTCAAAACCATAATTGTATGTGCCAATTCTAAATACTTTGGCGAAGAATTTGTCGGTACCATAATAGATAAAAAATTTATAAATAATTTACCTGAAGGTGTTGACCCTTGTGGTGAAAATGGTGAGTTTCACACCTTTTGCTTTGATGGCCCTATTTTTAAAAATCCAATTGACTTTTCAATAGGTGAAAAAGTATATCGAGAATATGATGCACCAAAAACAGATGAAGACGATACTGTTTGTAAAAGCGATTCTGAAACTTATGGTGTTTGGTATTGTGATTTACTTCCTAAATAAAAAAAGACCTCATAGGTTTTAAAAATCTGTGAGGTCTATAAACAAATACTTTTTGTTTACTAATTCTAAAGCATTATCCTACCTGCCGTTCTAAAGCCATAAAATGTGTTTTTTTACCATTACTGTGTAATGGAAAAATTTTTACTTCGCATTTATAAGGCGTACCATTCTTTTTGTAATTGGTAATTATTTCAGTAAAAGGCATATGGTTTTCAAGCGCCTTACCTATATTTCTTTTGGTAACAAAAGAAGTTGCATCGCCTTGTAACATTCTTGGGGTATTATTTAGAGCTTCTTTTTTAAAATACCCTGTCATTTTAGAAAACCCTCTATTGACCCAAACTATCTTTTGGCTTAAATCTGTTATAATAATAGCTTCAAAGGCTTTTTTATAAAACACATCATCCATATCATCTTCCCAACGCCACTTTTTAGCATAAGACTTTACTTTAATAATATCATTTAATCTATGTGATTCTTCTAGTTTATTAAAATAGCATTCGCTGTAAATATCCCAACTTAGAAGCGGCGCTCTAACATGAGTTGTTCTAGATATCTTTCTAGAAACAGCTTTATACTCACTTTCACTTAATGATTCTAAATACATATCTAAGCCCATCATTTTGTTTAAATCGTATTTCATAATTATCTAATTTTGAATATTCTAAAAAACAACCTGTTTTTTTTATATTTAGTTGATTTTAAGTGAATTAATTAAAATAAATCTTTGATGCTCCTAAAGCAACATTCTTTGTATCTATTTTATCTTGAGTTCCCAAACTATAAACATTCAATTCACTCAAATCTGAAAAACTAGCATCTAATAAATAGATTCTATCATCCTTTACTTCCATACCATATAAAAACCCTTGTGACTCTACAATGGATTCAGAAGATAATGAGGTTGCATTGTCTTCAATTGAGTAAACTTTTCCGCCTACCGCATAGTATATATTACTATCATCTAAGACCATTAAGTTAGGATGCTCGCCTTCAGCAAAATCAAATTCTTGAGATACTGTCAATGTATTTATGTCAATAATTGAAATACTTCCTAAAGTATGACCTGTAACATTAAAAGATGAATCAAATAATGTTCTTCCTTCGGATAAAACAACCAAACTCCCTGAACTATTAAAAAATAATTCGTCTGGATTATCTTTTACAGTAATCGCTTCTACATTTTTAGTTTCTATATCAATCACAGAAATAATATTATTAGTAGAAAACGCTCCTTTATGAGATACATATAACTTTCCACCTCTAGAAATAATTCTTTCTGGACCATTTCCAATAGAAATCGTATCATCTACTACGTTTGTATTTAAATCTACAATAGCGATAAAATCATCTGTATCATCTGATGTAGATCCCCAATTAGTTACATAACCCTTATCTCCAACAATTGTCATATATCTAGGTGCTATCAAATCGGTAGTTATTATTGTTTTCTCTTCAAAAGTATATCTATCAACAACAGTAATAGAGTTTGCATTATCAACAACAATAAAAGCGCTTTCATTATCAAAAGCTATGGATTGTAAAAAGGTACCCAATTCTGTGTTATTTACTTTTTTATAAATAAGATTTTCGGTTGTAGTTAAATCATTAGAAACAAAGGTTATTGAGCCTGTTCCTGCTGATGGGCTTCCTTCTCCGCTTATTAAAATACCATTTTCATAATCTCCTCTTGGTAATTGTATTCCATCATCATCATTAGAACATGATGTTAAGAATAATACACTTAAAATTAAGGCGTTTGAGAGTAATTTACTGATTTTCATTATTTAAAATTTATAGTTTATATTAAAATTAAAGCCTCTATTAGGCATAGGTCTTCTAGGTTGTATTTCATAATATCTATTAAATATATTATTCACTTTAATACCAATTGTTAATTGTTTATTTTGAAGCTTTAAAAGCTTATAGTCTAACCCCGTGTTAGTGACAAAGTAATGCGGAATCACAAAATCGTTAGAATTACTTTCTGTAGTATATACTTCACCGTTAAATAATTGCTGATAAAAAAAACCAAATCGTTTGTACGAATAAGTTAAATTCCCATTCAATAGATGTTTGGGTACAAAAATTAATTGTTTATCTGTAGATGTATTGGTAGCTATAATGTAACTGTAATTTGCATTAAGTTTCACAGCATGGTTATTAAATGACTCTTTAAATAATAAAGATATTTCTAATCCTTTATTATTTACTTCAGATAGATTTATAGGTACCCAAACTCCTGGTCTATCTGGATTTCCACTTGGAGTCCAAGCTATTTTATCTTTGGAGTCTATGTAAAACAATCCAATATCAATTAAAAACTTATTAGTCTTATAACCAATTCCCAATTCGCCTTGCAAAGCAGTTTCGGGTATTAAATTCAAATTCCCTTGCCCTGGCCAAAACAAATCATTGTAGGTTGGCACTCTATAATTTTTAGACGCATTAGTTCTAAAAAACAAATGCTTAAATGGCTTTACTTTCACTCCTAAAGCATAAGTATATGGAACATCATAATCAGAATTAAAATCTTTTCGAAGCTTAAAATCGAAAAAAATCAAATTGTTAATACTCTGATTGTAAATAAAAGATTGAGAAAATTGCCGTCTATTTCTTTCCACAATTTGATCGGTTTTCCCAAAAGCAGATTCATATTCAGAATAAGACGTTATACTTGCCTTTAATTTAGGTAAACTATAAGACGTATTATAGTTAATGAGATAACGCTTAGATTTTCCAAAATTAAATGTACTTAAAGTTTTATCTTCATAATATCTATACTCTTGGGTTAAAAAAGCAAGTTTTACTTCATGACTCAACCTTGATTTTTCAAGCGTATAAACCAATGAGTTTCTATGATTAATATCTTGATACTTATCATTAGCCGCTAATGGGTTTGGTAGCTCTCCAGAAAAGAGTCGTTTACCTAAATAATTCGCGCTATAAAATTTTAATTTGGAAAATTTCGTTAGTGAATAAGCTGCACTTAAATTAAAACCAAAGTTTTCGTAGGCACCGTTAGTGTTTTTAAAATCCGTATTTAAAAGCTTATAATCGTTTTCAGATTTATTATAAGAGATACCAAAATTTGCAGCTAATTTAGAATTTGACAACTTAAACTTATATAAGCCTCTATACGTTTCAAAACTACCAACCGAAGCTAATATTTGATTTTTAATTTGTTTCGTTTTTGTGAATTCTAATTTATCGTTTAAATGAATTGTGCCTCCTACCGCCCCAGAGCCATACTCTAAACTCCCTCCTCCACTTCTTATATCTATGGCATCAAATAAGCTAACTGTTAACGAATTAAATCCTGTTTGCCCGTTATTAATAGAATTGATATTAACACCATTCCAAATAACAGCAGTATTGGAAGAACTTGTCCCCCTAAAACTAGCAGAACTTGTTCCACCTGCACCATATTCTCTTAAATATAAAGGCGAATTGAAACGTAATAAAGATGTAAAGGATTCTATATTTTTAATAATAATGGAGTCACTTAAAGTAGCGACTTTATAACCAGCAGAATGTTTTTTCAGCTTCTTATCTGCATGTATAACGACATGTTCTAAACGATTTATAGTAGCGTTTTGACAAAAACAAGTAGCGCATACTAAAAAAAGCACATATGTAGTAACCGTATTCTTCATAATAATTAAACTTCTATCCCGAAAGTTTTGTTTATTCGTTATGAAAATGGCAGGTCTCCTGACTTGCGTCTTCATGTTGGTCTTCCCAAAGAAATGAATCTTCAGTGACAAAGAAGTTTAACATGAAGCTTTATAGCTTACAGTTGCGGGAACAGTTCTGGAATTAATATAAATATTGCACCAGATTCCCTTTTAATCCAAACAATTAATTTTGAATGGAACCAAAATTCGCTGCAAATGTATTGTATTTTTTATGAATCAAACGCTAATGTGCCTTTATAATTGCAAAATTTTGAAGATAAGTGTTTAGGGGCATTATAATATTCTGGGTGTATCATAGCTGTCAAGCATTCTATTCCGTTTACTAATGTTGCTGCCGAAGATTGTGTAAACATATCAAAATCTGCTATAAACACCTGATTATTTTTTACAGCTTTCAAAGAACTCCACTCTGGCTTTTCTTCTAAAAACTTCATATCCTTCATAGTTCGATCTATGCCATAACCACATGGTGCTATAATTAATACTTCTGGATCGTACTTAACAATTTTATCCCAAGAAATCACGATACTATCACCAGATGGATGTGATAATAAATCCATTCCACCTGCATAAGCAATTTGATGAGGAATCCAATGACCACAATTAAACAAGGGGTCTATCCATTCTAAAAGTAATACACTTTTTGGCTGGACTCTTTTCGCTCTTTGTAAATCAATAATTGTGTATATACGGTCTTTGAGTGCTTTTACATAATTTATGCCTACGGCTTCTTTTCCCATAGCTTTAGCTATAGCCAGTGCATTTTTAAATACATCCTCTAAAGAGTTAGGTGTTATAGAAATTAGCTCAGGAATTTTAGGCAATTTATATGCTGATGTTGCAACACATTCGGTATCAATTTGGCATACATCACATACATCTTGTGTAAAAATAACATCTGGTGCTATCTGTTCTAAAACTGATTCATCTACATAATACAATGTACCGCCTTCAGCTTTTGTTTTTGAAAAAATAGTATTTATCTCTTTACTGGTTAGAGTTTGTTCCTCTAGTTTATAACGCACAGCAACTTGCTTTTCTGCTAGTGCAATTTCAGGACATTCAAACGTAACACCATTTAAATACTTTTGTAAACCCATATCATAAATCATCTGAGTAACAGCAGGCATAAAGGAAGAAACTATCATAGATATTATTTTTACAGCTAAAATACATAGTTTCCGCCTACTTTTTAAAAACTATTTTTAACCTTTGCTTTCAAATTATTTATTTATGATGTATTACATAACAGGTGGCGAACGTTCTGGCAAAAGTAGTTATGCGCAAAACTTAGCCTTATCACTTTCTAACACTCCAAAATATGTAGCAACATCTCGTGTTTGGGATAGCGACCATAGAAAACGTATTGACAGGCATATTGCCGATAGAGATGAGCGTTGGACATCTGTTGAAGAAGAAAAAGCACTCGCTTCTGTTATAGAAACCAAAGATGTTGTGGTGATTGATTGTGTAACATTATGGCTTACTAATTTTTATGTAGACACAAAAAATGATATTGAAAAAAGCTTAGTATATGCTAAAGCTGAATTTGAAAAATTACTTAATATTGATGCTACCATTATTATTATTTCTAATGAAATAGGCATGGGTGTTCACGCTCAAACCGAAATAGGTAGAAAATTTACCGAGTTACAAGGTTGGATGAATCAACATATTGCAAAACATGCCAACAAAGCCACAATGATGGTTTCTGGCATACCTTTAACCTTAAAATAATATGACAAAAACAGCATTAAAAGAAGCGCTACAAAACAAGATAAACCTAAAAACAAAACCTTTAGGTGCTTTGGGTATGCTTGAAGATTTAGCCTTAAAAATTGGTTGTATTCAACATACTGAAACCCCAAGTATTTCTAAACCAACCATTGTTGTTTTTGCAGGCGATCATGGTATCGCAACTAAAAGAGAAGTGAATCCATTTCCTCAAGAAGTTACAGCTCAAATGGTTTATAATTTTGTTGATGGTGGTGCTGCAATTAGTGTATTTAGTAAAACAAATACTGTTGATTTAAAAGTTGTAGACGCTGGTGTAAATCACCATTTTGAAAAGCATTTAAACATTATTCATGCTAAAATAGCTTTGGGTACTAAAAATTACCAAGACAAACCCGCTATGACTTTACAACAATGTCAGCAAGCTATAGACAAAGCAGGCGAAATCGTTACAAATATTCATAATGATAGCTGTAATACCATAGGTTTTGGTGAAATGGGAATAAGTAACACCTCATCGGCTACATTACTTATGAGTTATTTTACAAACACTCCAATTGCAGAATGTGTGGGTTCTGGAACAGGCTTAAATAATGAAGGCATTAGTAAAAAAGCACACATTCTTAAAGAGGTTTTTAATACATACACACCTAAAAACCCAATGGAAGCATTAACTACTTTTGGAGGTTTTGAAATAGCTATGCTCTGTGGAGCCATTTTAAAGGCTACTGAATTAAAAATGACCATTATCATTGATGGCTTTATAGTTACTGCTGCACTTTTAGCTGCACAAGCTATAAACAATACGGTTTTAGAGCATTGCGTTTTTGCACATAACTCTAATGAGCAAGGTCATAAAAAAATGTTAGCATTCTTAAACGCGAAACCCTTATTATCTTTAGGTTTACGTCTAGGAGAAGGTACAGGCGCCGCATTAGCTATTCCATTATTAAGGGCTGCTGTTAATTTTTTAAACAATATGGCAAGTTTTGAAAGTGCAGGTGTTAGTAATGAAATTGAAAACTCATAAATATGAAAAAAGAACTCCATATATTTTTAACAGCGATTATGTTTTTTACAAGAATTCCTTGTCCGAAATGGGTTAATCATGATGTTGAATATTTACGCCAAAGCTCAAAATACTTTTCCTTGGTTGGTATTGTTGTTGGCGGAATTGGTGCCTTAGTTTTTCATGGGACTTCTTTTGTTTTTTCAACTGAAATAGCATTATTATTAAGTATGGTTTCAACCATATACGCTACTGGGGCTTTTCACGAGGATGGATTTGCAGATGTTTGTGATGGTTTTGGAGGTGGCTGGACTAAAGAAAAAATTCTTTTAATAATGAAAGATTCTACATTAGGAACCTATGGCGTTATAGGATTAATTTTAATTCTAGCACTAAAATTTTCTGCATTAAAGGAAGTTCCAAAACACAATATAATAGCTCTCATTATAGCAGGACATAGCCTAAGCAGATTTATAGCAACAACCTTAATATACACACACACTTATGTAAGAGATACAGCAGATAGTAAAGCAAAACCTGCGGCAAAAAGTATGTCTTTAAACATGCTTATTATGAGTGGTATATTTGGAATACTACCATTATTTTTATTAAAAACACCTTATATTTTTTTAACACTTATTCCGTGTTACTTAGCTAAAATGTTTTTAGCAAAAAAGTTCAAAAAATGGATTGGTGGACAAACAGGAGATTGTGCCGGAGCGGTACAACAATTAGCAGAAGTTGTCTTTTATTTAAGCGCTATTATTTTATGGAAATATATTTAATAAGACATACAACACCCCTTATAAAAAAAGGGATTTGTTATGGGCAAAGTGATATTGATTTAACTGAAAATTTTAATGAAGAATTTAATATTATCAAATCAAAAATTCCAAATCAAAAAGGGTTTAAAATCATATCTAGCCCTTTAAAACGCTGTACTTTATTAGCTAAAAAATTTAGTAATGATATTATTTTTGATGACCGCCTAAAAGAACTTAACTTTGGAGATTGGGAAATGAAACCATGGAACGATATTCCTGAAGAAAAGATAAACCCTTGGATGAAAGATTTTGTTAATGTGGCTGTACCTAATGGAGAATCTTACACGCAATTAGCTTATCGAGTTCAACATTTTTTTGATGATTTATTTAATTCTGAATATCAGAAAAACCTAATTATAGTAACACATGCTGGACCAATAAGAGTTTTTCTTGCAAAACTTTTAGAAACACATTTAAAAGATTCTTTCAATATTAAAATAAATTATGGAGATGTATTTCATATTAAAAAAGAGCATGGTAAGTTTAATATGATTACCGAGATTCACTCTTAAATTATTAATACAAATCATTCAAAAATAAATTTAAGTGTATTGTATAACAAAAAAATTATGACTTTTGAACTTGAATTTTATAACATGCGACTACAAGTTCTATTTATTATAAGTTTATTTCTATTTACATCTTGTAAAGACGATAAACGCATTGATGAAAAACCAACTCAAATTAATGCAAAAAAAGCACACATAAAGTATGCAAAAGGGTTTACCATAACAAATTACAGTACACATAAAGTCATTACCGTTACCTCTCCTTGGCCCAATAGCAAAGCGGCTTACAATTATATTTTAGTAAATAAAGGAAATGCTATTCCAAAACATAATGACAACGACATTATTATAAAAATACCAATCGAGAAATTAGTTGTTATGTCTACCACCAATATTCCTGCTTTGGAATATTTAAATGTAGAAGATAAACTCATTGGTTTTCCTAACACCAATTTTATTTCATCTAAAAAAACAAGAGCGAGAATAGACCGTGGGGATATTAAGGATTTAAATAGCGAGTTAGCCATTAATATGGAACTACTGCTAGAATTACAACCAGAATTAGTGATTGGGTTTTCGGTTAACGGAAATAACAAAACTCTAAATCAAATTGAAAAATTCAAAATCCCTGTTGTAATGGATGGTGCATGGACAGAACAACATCCGCTTGGAAGAGCAGAATGGTTAAAATTTATTGCTGCTTTTTTTAATAAAGAAGCTGAAGCAAATTCACTTTTTAGCAACATTGAAGCTGATTATTTAGAAGCAAAAAAACTAGCTTTAAAAGTAACCAAAAAGCCTATTGTTTTTTCTGGATCTATGTTTAAAGATGTTTGGAATATTCCAGGAGGAAAAAGTTTTGTAGCTAAATATTTAGAGGATGCGAATACCAACTATCTTTGGAAAGATTCTGATGCTGTTGGCAGTTTACAATTAAACTTTGAAAATGTATTAGAAAAAGCACAAAACGCCGAATTATGGATAGGTGCTGGACTTTTTAATAATAAGGCAGAAATGATTGCGCAACATAAAGGCTATAGTTTTTTTAATGCTTACAAAAACAATAAGATATACGCTTATACTAATAAAATTGGCGAAAAAGGCGGATTACTTTATTTTGAATTAGGTCCTTTACGTCCAGACCTTATTTTAAAAGATATTATTCATATTTCACATCCAGAGGTATTAATAAACTATGAACCTTTCTTTTTTAAACGTTTAGAATAATTGCTAGATACAAAAACATATGGAACACCTTTTTTAGTATTAACCATACTACTTATACTATGCTTTTTTATAAACATAAGTTTAGGCTCTGTTTTAATTCCTTTAAAGAGTGTTTTTAATAATCTTATTGGCAATTCAACCGGAAATCAATCTTGGCAATATATTATTATCGATTATAGGCTACCCAAAGCCATAACTGCTATAATTGTTGGTTCTGGCTTAGGTATTTCAGGGCTACTCATGCAAACTTTATTTAGAAACCCATTAGCGGGTCCTTACGTATTGGGTATAACGTCTGGAGCTAGTTTAGGTGTTGCCGTTATTATTATGGGCGCATCAATTTTTGGAGGTGCAGTAGCTGGTATTCTAGCTTCTAAGTGGAGTATTGTAATAGCAGCTAGTTTAGGTAGTTTTTTAGTACTACTCACCGTTTTAATAGTATCTACAAAAGTTCGAGATACTATGGCTATTCTTATTATCGGGCTTATGTTTGGTAGTATTACTGGCGCTATAATTAGTGTATTAAGCTATTTTAGTACGGCAGAAGAATTGCAACAATTTATTTTTTGGCGATTTGGTAGTTTAGGCAACCTTTCATGGCGTGAGTTATTAATCTTATTTTTAATTTATTTAATAGGAATAATTTTAAGTGTATTAGCGACAAAATCATTAAACACCATGTTGTTAGGGGATAACTATGCAAAAAGTTTAGGTTTAAATATTAAACGAAGTAGACTTATTATAATTATTGCAACTAGTTTATTAGCAGGAACCATTACCGCTTTTGCTGGTCCTATTGCTTTTATCGGGTTAGCGATACCACATATGACACGTCAAATTTTCACAACCTCAAATCATAAAATATTACTACCTGCCGTTTTTCTTTTAGGCGCAATAACCATGCTCATTTGCGATAGTGTTGCACAGTTACCTTCTAGTGATTACACATTGCCAATTAACGCAATAACCTCATTAGTTGGCGCACCTGTAGTAATTTGGTTATTAATTAGAAAACGTAAAATGATGTTTTAATTATGAATAATGAAACACAACATATCGTTTTAAAAACTAAAAACTTATCTATTGGATACACATCTAAAAAGAAACAAACCTGTATTGCTTCTCATATTAATATTGAACTAAAAAAAGGAGAATTAGTCGGTTTAGTTGGTGCCAATGGTATAGGAAAATCTACCTTATTAAGAACCTTAACTAAAGTACAACCAGAAATAAGTGGCGATGTAATTATTAATAATATGGCTTTAAAAGCATATTCTAATATAGCGTTGGCTAAAGTATTAAGCTTGGTACTTACAGAACATTTAGCATCAAAAAACCTTACCGTATTTGAGTTAATTGCACTTGGCAGACAGCCTTACACCAATTGGGTCGGTAATTTATCTAGTGTAGATATTGAAGCAATAAACACCGCAATTCAACAAACAAATATTTCAGAATTAAAAAACAAAATGTGTTTTGAACTTAGTGATGGACAATTACAAAAAGTGATGATTGCACGAGCCTTAGCCCAAGATACCGATCTCATTATTCTAGATGAACCTACCACCCATTTGGATATGTATCATAAAGCATACATTTTAAAATTACTTCAAAAATTAGCCAAAGAAACGAATAAAACTATTTTATTTTCTTCTCATGAAATAGATTTGGCGATACAGTTATGTGATAATTTAATTGTAATGACGGATAAAGAAGTGGTTTCAAATGAACCATGTAATCTTATATCTAAAGGCACTTTTGAAAACTTATTTCCAAAAGACTTAATCGCTTTTGATGAAAAAACAGGTAGTTTTAGGGTCAAGAAATAATTTCAGAAAATCAAACTACGAATTCAAAAATTTTAAGTCTAAAAAAATTATCTTTGGCTATATTTCTTTTCTAAATGAACGACAATCTCATTCTTATTCTCGCTATACTTTTCGCAGCAGCAATTGGTGCGTATATTGGTATGCTTATCAATAAATTGAAAAGCAAAAGTGAACATAGCACTTTAGAAGAACGAAATAATAATTTACAACAGCAATTAACAGATTTAAAAGCTTTTAACACATCTGAAAACGAAAAGCAAAACGAAAATTTCAATCTTCAAATAAATCAATTACGAGAAACGGTTTCTAAAATTGAAGCTGAACGCGAAAACATTCGACGTGAAAAAGAGTTTTTAAGTACCGAATTAGCTCGAAAAAATTCAGAATACGAAAATCTACAAGAACAAAACCTTAAACGTGATGCTGAACTTGAAGAACGTCAAGAGCAACTACGTAAAGATTTTGAACTATTGGCCACTAAAATTCTAGATGAAAAATCTGAAAAATTCACACTTCAAAATAAAGAAAACATTAAGAATATTTTAAATCCGCTTCAAGAAAAAATTAAGATTTTTGAAGAAAAGGTCGATATCACACAGAAAGAAAGCATTAGTATGCACTCTGCCTTAAAAGAACAATTATTGGGCTTAAAGGATTTAAACCAACAAATGAGCAAGGAAACCACCAACCTTACTAGAGCTTTAAAAGGCGATAGTAAAATGCAGGGAAACTGGGGCGAATTAGTTCTAGAACGGGTACTGGAAAAATCTGGCTTAGAGAAAGATAGAGAGTATTTTGTACAACAAAGTTTTACTTTGGAAGGTGGTTCTCGTGTATTGCCAGATGTAGTTTTACATCTTCCAGATGGCAAAAAAATGATCATAGATTCCAAAGTGTCTCTAACCGACTATGAGCGTTTGGTAAATGCTGACGAAGAAGATAAGCTCAGGTTTTTAAAAGCACATACCAATTCCATAAGAAAGCATGTTGACCAACTTTCAGAAAAAAATTATCAAGATTTATATGATATTGAATCGCCCGATTTCGTATTAATGTTTATTCCTATTGAACCCGCTTTTGCCGTTGTTGTTAATGAAGACAATTCCATTTATAACAAAGCTTTTGAAAAAAACATTGTTATTGTTACACCTTCTACCCTACTAGCAACGCTTCGTACTATTGACAGCATGTGGAATAATGAAAAGCAACAACGAAATGCTATTGAAATTGCAAGACAAGCTGGTGCGCTGTATGATAAATTTGAAGGTTTGGTTAGTGATTTAACTGGTGTTGGTAAAAAAATTGATGCAGCGAAAAGCGATTACTCATCGGCTATGAACAAATTGGTTGAAGGTCGTGGGAATTTAATTATAAGTGTTGAAAAAATTAAAAAAATGGGCGCTAAAGCTAAAAAATCACTACCCGAAGCAATAATAAAACGTGCTGAAGAGGACGATAATTAAACTCAATTATTTTATGAAATTCTTAATTAAATTTTTTATTATTATACTTATAGGCATTATAGGGGTTTTTTCTTTTGCCTATTTTGTACATTATAGTAAAGGGGTAAGAGCAGGCGAACTCGTTAAATTTAGCAAAAAAGGAGTGCTTTTTAAAACTTGGGAAGGTGAAATAAGCCAAGGCGTTTCAGAAGCACAAATATTCAAATTCTCTGTTGAAGACACCGAAACCCAAGCTATTGAAAACCTCAATAAATATCAAGGTAAATTTGTTAAGCTACATTATTTTGAGCGTTATACTACTTTATTTTGGCTTGGAGACACTAAATATTTTATCACAAAAGTTGAAATAGAACGAAAATAATATGTTTAAACACGCCAAAGAATCTCGAATAACCATTACCGAACTCATGCTACCGTCGCACTCCAATTTTAGCGGTAAAATACATGGTGGACATATATTAAACTTAATGGATCAAATAGCATTTGCTTGTGCTTCAAAACACTCCCGAAATTACTGTGTTACAGCATCCGTAAATAAGGTCGATTTTTTAAACCCAATTGAAGTTGGCGAATTAGTTACACTAAAAGCATCTGTAAATTATACTGGAAGAACCTCCATGGTTATTGGATTAAGAGTTGAATCTGAAAATATTAGAACAGGCGAAAAGAAACATTGTAACTCTTCCTATTTCACTATGGTTGCTAAAGGCGATAATGGAAAAAACGTACAAGTACCTGGTTTAATTTTAAATACAGAACAAAGCATCAGGCGTTTTGCTAGAAGTATTGCAAGACAAGATCAAGCTAGAAAAAGATCATCTAATTTTAAAGCTTCGGAATTTAAAGTTGAAGAGCATATCGACTTTATTAAAACTCAAAATGCTAAAATTGAACTCGAATAGCTTTTAATTTAAAAATAAACACGCATCACAACATTTGGATAAAAACCTAATGAGGTTTGTAATGTTTCGTCAACATTATCATTATTAACTCTAAAAAAATTATTAATTTCATTCTTTCTATCAAAAATATTCCAAATAGAGGCTCCAATATCTGCTTTAGTATCATTACCTATTTTAAAATTATATAATGCGGAAATATCTACTTTTAGATAGTCGTTTAGTTGACTATTATTACTAGGTTCAAAGTTAATTTCGTTATTAACAATTTCATTTCCTGAAACAGGGAGTGTTGTTGGATTGCCTGAAAACCAATTTAATCCAGAAGACACCTTTAAATCTTTATAAGTGTAAGTTGCGCCTAATGTAATGGCATGATTAATATTATAATTGCTTGGAAATCTTTGTTCCGGAAACGATGTGAAAGTATAATCACTATTTAAATACGCATAACTTAACCAAGCATTAAAATTGTGTATTTGCTTTCTTAAAATAACATCAACACCGTTTGCTTTATAATCTCCTGTTGCTTTTTCAAATTCATATTGATTTTGAAATCCTTGACTTTGGGCGGTTATATCATATACGTTTTTGTGATATGCCTCTGCACTTAATAGCCAACCGTTTTTACTATAATTTATACCCACTGAGACTTGCTTACTCCGTATTAAAGGAATATCATCATTGTTTGAAATTTGCCATCTTCGTTTTTCAACACCCAAAAAATCATTTTGAAAATTGATAATTTGCGATGTGCTTTGATGTTTCATTTCACCCAAAACCTCAACACTAAAGTTATCAAGGAATTTATGAATAAAGCTTAAACGTGGCTCTAAAATTTGCTTTTTAAATTTATTAATATAGTTAAACCTAATGCCTGCCGATAAACTTGTTTTTCTATTTAAAGATTTATAATTTATTTGAGAGAAGAGCCCATGTGTTCTCAATACTTGGGAAATTAATTGGCTAAAAACAGGGGTATCAATATCATCTAAATTAGCAACCTTGGTTTCGACAAAATGATAGCCGTTAAGTAAGCTAAAATTGTTGTTTATATTATAATTTGTTTTAAATTTTACACTCGACTCAGAAACAGTATTTTCCTGTAAAAAACGTTGTGCATCTATTATGTTTGCATTAATTGCTTTTAATTTATAATTAGTTTCGTAATATTCAAAAGATGTTTTCCATTTAGTATCCCACACCCTATCATAATGTATAGCAGCTGCAATACTATTTTGTGTTACACTACTTCTTCGTGATTCTTCTGCTGTATTTTCATTAAATTCCAGCGCATTGCCAACATTTATAAAATTAATTCGGAGTTCATCTTTATCACTAATTTTATAAATCCATCGAAACGAAGCATCATAAAAGTCGAACTTTTTATCTGAATTCATTACTGTACTCATACTGTTTTCAACTTCAGTATCTTCTGAAATTTTATCGAAAAAATTATTATAAGCTGGAGTTTGAATAAAATCGCTAATGGACTTTCTTAAAGCGACTTGAATAGATGATTTTTTGTTTATAGGGATATCTGAAAACCCATTGGCATCAATAAAATTAATACCAATATTACCCTTTAACTCAGTATTAACCTGTTCATCTGTTTGCATTGAAATGGAACCCGAAACCCCATCCGTATAACTAACATCAGAACCATTTTTTATTAATGATACCTTTTGGGTTATTTGTGGATTGTACATAGAAATAAGACCAAAAAAGTGGCCAGATTGATACATTTTAATGCCATCCCATAAAATTAGATTTTGGTCGTGACTACCTCCTCTTATACTAATATCTGATACATTTTCATTTATACTTTGTATTCCTGGAAACGCCTGTATGGACTGCAATACATCTGCATCAATTAATCCAGGAAGCATACTGAATTTTGAAAAATCGATCTTAAAAGACCCATTATTTAATTTACTGATACCTTTTATAATATAGCTAGGCACAATAACTTCTGGTAGTAACTGCAAATCTTGTTTTAACGACAAATTAGTTGATACACTCACTAAAACAAATCTATCACTAATGATCATAAATTCCATTCCTGTAGCCTCTTGCAAATAATCCAATACTTCGGTAAATGTATACTTTTTTGAAGGCGGAACTATTTTGTGATTTTCTACGGCATCTTTCGCATAATTAAATTGATAACCGTAATATTCTTGAATAGCATTTAAAACACTTATTAGCGACCGTTTTTTATCATTCTCTTGGGCGTTTATAAACAGAGATAGACTGAGAAAGATTAATACAAATAAAAAACATTTACTAATTTGTATTTTCATGTATCACAACGTCATTCGGGGAATTAACTTTAAAAGTTAAACCCATTGGTTTTGTTATAGACATGAGAGCCTCTTTCATATTACTATGGTTAAATCCGCCTGAAAATTTTCTGGTTAAATCTATGGTCTTAAGCGTAACTTTAACATTATATTGTCTCTCAAACTCTTCAACTACAATTAAAAAAGGAACGTTATTAAAACTACTTACTTCATTAATCCATTGGGGCTCAACAAATATAGTTTTATCTTCAATAAAAATACCGTTTAAAATTTGAAACGTATCTCCAGCATGCAATGTCCTTTTTATTTCATTTGAACTTACTCTCACTTCACCCTCAAAACAGGTTACTTCAAAATAATTATGGCGTTGATTCACATTAAATTCCGTACCTACAACGGCTACCACTCCATCTTGAGTAATAACGTTAAATTTACTGCCTTGTTTTACTATAAAATAAGCCTCACCATCAAGTTTAACATGCCTATCTTTTTGCCAATTCTCTTTTTTAAAAGTTATTTGGGAAAGTGCGTTCAATGTCACTTTTGAATCGTCAGGAAGTTCTAAACTTGTTTTTTGATTTGCTAAAGTTTTAAAAGAAGTAACGGTATTATTTAAAGCATAAAAATAAGCACCAAAACCAATACATAACACTGCTGCAATTTGCAGAATTGGCTTAAACCAATTTAACTTTTTTACCTTTATTTTTTGTGACTCATATAGCATTTTAAAAGATTTAAAATCTTGACTTTCAATAAAGTTAGATGCTTTAAAATGTTGTGCTACATCAATAATATTTGTATGTAACCTATAATCATCAAGTTGTTCAAACGCTTCTTTTTCAGCGTCTGTCAACTCACTATTAAGCCATTTTTTAATTAAATATTCCTTATCCATCAATTATATAACAACTAACTCTTTTAAATTCCTGATTATTTTATATTAAAATTTTCTAACGCCTCTTTAAGTTTACTAAAAGCTGTGTAAATTCTATATTCTACAACTTTTTTAGTGACACCTAATTGGTCTGCTATTTCTGCATGTTTTTTACCCTCGACCTTATTTAATAAAAAAGCGACGCGTTGTTCTTCTGTTAAATTTGCCAATGCTATTTTATATTTTTCAAGAAATTGAGCATGCTCTAAAATAAACTCGGGTGTTTCATTGGTATATGACTTTTGAGGTTTTTTCTTGTAATTTAAAACTACTTTTTGATGCTTAATATCATTGAGAACTAAATTATTTGCCACTGTAAACAAAAACGATTTAGCTTTTACAAAGGGCACCTTGCTACAATTATCCCAAAGCTTAACAAAGGCTTCTTGGGTTTTATCATCAGGGTTTGTTTGCAAACCATATTTGTAGTAAAGAAAGTTTTGCAAATCTTTCGAGTATTTATTATAAATACTTTCAAAAATATGAGTTTGGCAAATATCGGTATTGACGTCTTTCTGCAAGCCTTTAAAAATTATTTGGGAAAGATAAATAAATCTTTTGAAAAAATTTCAGGAATTTAAAAGAGTTAGTTGTTATATATAAAACTAGAATAATGTATTTATTATCAATATGAAGATATCAATCAACATCGTTATTATAATATTTCTATTTACAAGCATACTATTAACGTCATGCAGAGAAGAGGAAATGGTTTTAATTGAAGCACCAGATAATGAGGTTTTGGCTGCAAATTCATCCATTGTTAATTTAATGCAAAATATGTCTACCAATGATGGGTCTAATGATAATATTATAGATAAATCTAATTGCTTTAATGTTAAATTTCCGCTTAATGTTACTGCAAATGGGGAGAAAATTTATGTGAAGTCTGAAAATGAGTATAAGATTATTGAATATATATTTGATGATAATGATGATGATGATGATGTATTAAATATTACTTACCCTATTATTATCACCTTAAATGACTATACGGAAGTCCCTATTCATAATAATTTTGAATTAAATAATCACTCTAATAATTGCCTTGGCGAGAATGAAATTGATAATGATATTGAATGTTTAGATTTTAAATACCCAATTACCGCATCTATATTTGATAAGAGTAATGAAATTTTAAATACCAATACTTTTTATACTGATGCTGAATTAAATCATTTTTTAAACAACTTGAATGATGATTTATTTGTTACCATAAATTTCCCAATTACTATTATACTTTTTGATAACACTACTATTGTTTTAAATAATTTAACCCAACTTGAAAACATTATTAATAATCATAAAAATGATTGCGATGAAGATGATGATTATGATTATAATGATGATGATTGTAACGAATGCAATATTGAAGACCTAACCACAAAATTAACAAACTGCAACGGTTGGTTGGTTGATAAATTAGATCGTTATAATACTAATTACGATAATGCCTACGAAGGATATACATTTAACTTCACACCGGATGGTAGGGTTGTTGCGTATTGGCCCGGCGCAAGTGCTCACGGAACATGGATTGCTTCCGGATCGAAAACAAAAATTAAAGTTATTTTAGACATACCTGATTTACCATTATTTAGCAATGAATGGCTATTAAATGAAATGTCTGAATATACCAAAACACGTATAGATTTACGCTTAAATGATACTGATAGATTACGATATATCAATACATGTAAGTAATAATATTAAGCTAGTGATTGACGCTCTTATGAAAAAGGAAAATTTCAACATCCAAGATATCTCTCGAAATACTTGGAACTAGCAAATACTGCTTCGGTTTTTTTAACTGGAGCAGTATTATTTTTTTGTTTTCAATTCTTCTCAATTATTACAATATTTTAAGGTTTTTTACCATATGGTACTGTACGATTAATTTATCATCTGCTACTTGATTAGGATATACCTTATAAAAACTATATATCCATCTAACTTAATATCAAAGTAAAAGCTTTAATAAAATATTGAAGAAAGTATGGGTTTCTAAAAAATAATTATTTCCATTTATAGAAACTTTAAAATATCAGTTTCAGATTTTAATATAGATATTCCTAAAATAATAAGTGATAACATTGCAAAAAAGTAGATCTTTTTTTCAATGTTATTTAATAATGAAGTAATCAGTTTTAAATTGTTTTTAAATTATAAAACAAAAAGCCACTAAAGTGGCTTTTTTGTTTTATAAAGTATGGTATACTATTTACTTAAATACATTTTTCGTCGTGAATATAAATCGTAAAACGCATCATCTTTTAATCCCTCAATAAACAAAATACTTTCGCCAGTACTTTTCATTTCTGGACCTAATTTCTTATTTACATTATGAAATTTATTAAAAGAGAATACTGGTTGCTTAATTGCATAACCCTCTAACATAGGCTTAAAATTAAAATCTTTCACCTTCTTCTCTCCTAGCATCACTTTTGTTGCATAATTAACATAGGGCTCTCCATAGGCTTTTGCAATAAACGGTACCGTTCTAGAGGCCCTCGGGTTAGCTTCAATAATATAAACCGTATCGTCCTTAATAGCGAACTGTATATTTATTAAACCAACTGTTTTTAATGCTAATGCAATCGTTTTTGTATGGTCTTTTATTTGTTGCATAACCAAATCACCCAAATTAAATGGCGGTAATAAGGAGTTACTGTCTCCTGAATGAATTCCACAAGGCTCGATATGCTCCATAATTCCGATGATGTAAACATCCTCTCCGTCGCAAATCGCATCAGCTTCAGCTTCAATAGCACCATCCAGGTAATGATCTAATAACAATTGATTTCCTGGCATTCTGCTTAATAAATCAACCACATGCTTTTCTAACTCTTCTTTATTAATTACGATTTTCATGCCTTGACCTCCTAGAACATAAGATGGACGGACTAAAATCGGAAAATCTAATTTATCAGCAATAGCAGCAGCTTCGTCCGCAGTAGTTGCAATATCAAATTCTGGGTAAGGAATACTATGTTCTTTAAGCAGGTTTGAAAACAAACCTCTGTCTTCAGCTAAATCCAAAGCTTCAAAACTTGTCCCTAAAATCTTAATACCATATTTAGTTAATTTTTCTGCAAGCTTTAAAGCGGTTTGCCCACCAAGTTGCACAATAACACCTTCAGGTTTTTCATGCTTAATAATATCGTAAATGTGTTCCCAAAAAACAGGTTCGAAGTATAGTTTATCGGCCGTATCAAAATCTGTTGAAACCGTTTCAGGATTACAATTAATCATGATCGTTTCGTAACCACATTCAGCAGCAGCTAAAACACCGTGAACACAACAGTAATCAAACTCAATTCCTTGTCCTATTCTATTTGGCCCAGAACCTAAAACTATAACCTTTTTCTTATTAGAAACAACGCTTTCATTATCTGCATAACGATTACCGTCAGCAGTTTCCATATCACTTTCAAAAGTAGAATAATAATAAGGTGTTTTTGCTTCAAATTCCGCAGCACAAGTATCAACCAGTTTATAAACCCGATTTACCCCTAACGCTTCACGTTTTGAGTATACTTGACTTTCCAAACAGCCTAGCATATGCGCTATTTGCCTGTCGCCATAGCCTTTTTGCTTTGCTTCAAGTAACAAATCCTTTTCAATTGTATCAATGGTGAACGTTGAAATTTCGTTTCTAAGAAAATGCAATTCTTCATATTGCTTTAAAAACCACATATCAATTCTTGTGATTTCATGAATCCTACTTAAGGGAATTCCCATGGCAATGGCATCATAAATAATGAATACACGATCCCATGAGGCACAAGTCAATTTTTCTAAGATCTGATCGTAATTCTTATTTTCTTTAGCATCTGCGCCTAAACCGTTACGTTTAATTTCTAGAGATTGGGTTGCTTTGTGAAGTGCTTCTTGAAAGGAACGACCAATACCCATAACCTCTCCAACGGATTTCATTTGTAGACCTAGTCGCCTGTCCGAACCTTCAAATTTATCGAAATTCCATCGTGGTATTTTTACGATTACATAATCTAAAGTAGGCTCAAATAATGCTGAAGTCGATTTTGTAATTTGATTGTTTAATTCGTCTAAATGATAACCCAATGCCAATTTAGCTGCTATTTTTGCAATCGGATATCCTGTGGCTTTACTGGCTAATGCAGAAGAACGTGATACACGAGGGTTAATTTCAATAGCAATAATATCTTCATTTTCATCAGGTGAAATAGCAAACTGTACATTACATCCTCCAGCAAAATCCCCAATATTACGCATCATATGAATAGCCATATCACGCATTCTTTGATATGTTTTATCACTTAAAGTCATTGCAGGAGCAACCGTTATGGAGTCTCCTGTATGGATACCGATAGGATCCATATTTTCTATAGAGCAGATAATTACAACATTATCATTTGAATCTCTAAGCAACTCTAGCTCATACTCTTTCCAACCAATTAAAGCTTTATCTATCATCACTTCATGAATTGGAGAAATTTCTAATCCACGAGTTAATAATTCATCAAAATCCTCTTCCTTATAAACAAATGAGGCACCTGCTCCCCCTAAGGTAAATGATGCCCTAATAATTAACGGAAACCCAAATTCCTGAGCAATTTCTTTACCTTTTAAAAATGAATTAGCAGTGGCTTGAGGCGCCATCGAGACACCAATTTTTAGCATCAATTCTCTAAACTGTTCTCTATCTTCTGTAATGTTTATAGCATCGATATTAACACCTATAATTTCTACACCAAAATCTTCCCAAATTCCTTTTTCATCAGCTTGGATACATAGGTTCAAAGCGGTTTGCCCTCCCATAGTTGGCAAAACAGCATCGATTTGTGGGTGGTCTTTTAAAATTTGGATAATCGACCTTGTGTTCAGGGGAAGCAAATACACATGATCTGCCATAGAGGGATCAGTCATGATTGTTGCGGGGTTAGAATTTATAAGAATGGTTTCTATCCCTTCCTCTCTGAGCGAACGAAGTGCTTGAGTTCCTGAATAATCAAATTCACACGCTTGCCCAATTACAATAGGACCTGAGCCAATAATTAGTATCGATTTTAATTTTGGATTTTTCGGCATTTTTTACTGGTTATATTTTGGATTTCAATTTTTTACAAAAATACTATTTAGTAGATATAAAAAAAGGCGTTACCGCTAAGTAACACCTTTTAATTATGAACAATTGTTAATCATTTATTTTTTATGTCTAGTTTCAGTTGAAACAGATAATTTTTTTCTCCCTTTAGCTCTCCTACGTGCTAAAACTTTTCTGCCATTAGCAGAAGCCATTCTTTCTCTGAAACCGTGTTTGTTTCTTCTCTTTCTTTTTGATGGCTGAAACGTTCTTTTTGGCATGTTTTTATATTTTTAAACTAAATTGTATTTTTAAAATAAATGGCTCTACTAAAACCGAGGGCAAATATACAAAGCCTTTATTACTTTGCAAATCATTTTTTAAAAAAAATTAGTTTTTTTTTCGTACTGTAAAATACCATGTCAGACCTTTATTTATTAGATGTAACTGCATATTTTGTTAAATATCTTTATATACATTTTCATAAAAATTTAGTTTCTTTGCAGTCTTAAAATGACAAATTACTTTGTTTTAGGAACAAACCTTACTTTTTACTATTCGAAATTTTATAAATATGTATAATAAAATCATAAAATTAATTATTGCTGCGGGAATTATTGCTTTTGCAGTTTACCAATTTACAGAAGGTTATATAGGCAATGGTATTGCACTTATATTTTTGTCTTTAATTTTTATATTCTTATATTTTAAAAATGAATTTATTTTACTCGCCTTTTTAAAATTACGAAAACAAGACTTTGAAGGTGCAAAAAAATGGTTGAATAAAATTAAAAATCCTGAATCCGCTTTGGTTACTAAACAACAAGGCTATTTTAATTATTTGCACGGTATTATGGTATCTCAAGACAATATGAATGATGCAGAGAAATATTTTAAAAAAGCATTATCTTTAGGACTATCAATGGATCACGACCTCGCTATGGCTAAATTAAACCTGGCTGGTATAGCGTTTTCCAAACGTAGAAAACAAGAAGCCCAAAAGTTACTTTCCGAAGCACAAAAACTAGACAAACAAGGCATGTTGATAGAGCAGATTAAAATGATGAAACAGAACATGAAACAAGCTGTTGGGCCAACACAACATTATGGATCTGGAGGTTCTGCTAGAGCTCAAAAAAGACGTGGCAGATAATATTAGGCCTTTACATTGTTTTTAATTTTAGGGTTTATTTTTTGCAGTTCGTTTATAAATTCTTTTTTCCGCTTGGGAGATACAATTATAGAGTCAGAAGTTCCAAATTTCAATAGTATTCTTTCAGTTAAAGATGCTGCAGGTGAGGATAAAAGTGAATTCGTTTTTGTAACCGATTTTATATCACCTATCTTAATTTTCTTTTTAAACATAAAACCACATTCTATTATTAAAATACTATTTTGAAAAATATAACGTGTTGAATAAAAAACATATAACAAAAACGAAAAAGCGAGTAAGTGTATAATATTTACAGTTAATATTAGCTCTAAACTTGAATTATCATCCATTATATTGAAGTAACTGATAACTCCAAAAAGAATAAAAACAGCTGCCAGAAACCCATAACTGATTTTTGATTTATAAATTTTAATACTCATTTTTCTTATTTTAAGTAAAATATTGAAACAGAAAAACTTAAATTAATGGCGACCACAATCTGCAATATGATTCTTTAAACTTTTCGAATTTGGGTCTATTTTCCCATCTATCCTTATTTACGAGTTCACAATCTTTTAAATCTTCCAAAAAATGTTCTTTTAAAATCTTGCTATTTTCAATATCATAGATAAACGCATTAACTTCAAAATTGATGTTAAAACTCCTGTAATCCATATTTGAGGTCCCTATAGTTGAGAATATATCATCTACAACCATAGTTTTGGCGTGTATAAAGCCCTTAGTGTAACTATAAACTTTTATATCTGCATCAAATAAACTTTCCAAATATGAGTTTGTGGCATGTTTTACCGTCCAAGAATCGGACTTTTTAGGAATTATCAACCTAACATCCACTCCACTTCTTGATGCTACTTGCAGTGCTGTAACAATTTGAATATTGGGTACAAAATAAGGTGTTGTGATATACACATAATCTACGGCGGAAGTTATCGCTGTAAATATAGCTTCCATAATATTTGCCCAATCTGTATCTGGTCCACTTGCAGCGATTTGTACGGCAACATTATTATTACAAAGAACTTTAGGAAAGTAAGAAACATCTATTTTTAATTTTTCATTCGAAACAAAATCCCATGTTGTAAAAAAATTGATTTGCAAAGATTTAACAGCTTCTCCTTTAATTCGTAAATGAGTATCTCTCCAATATAGGATATCGTTTTCATGATTTACATACTCATCTGAAATATTGACACCCCCTAGATAAGCAATTTCGCCGTCAATAATTGCAATTTTACGATGATTTCTATAATTCATTTTACCTGTAAATCTTGAAAAAAGTACAGGCATGAATGGAAAGTGCTGAACTCCAGAATCATGTAGCTTTCGTTTCATGCTAGATGACAAATTGCTCCCAACATCATCATAAGTGAGTCTTACTGTTACCCCTTCTTTTGCTTTGGCACATAAAACATCCAGAATCTTTGTTCCTATATTACCATTTGTAATGATGTAATATTCAAGATGAATGTGGTTTTTGGCTTGATTTAAATCCTTTAATAAAGCATCAAATTTTTTATTAGCGTTTTTTAGTATTTCAATATTATTACATAAAGTTAGGGGTGAATTTTTATTACTATAAAGAAGTTTAACGAGTTTAACTTTGTGATCCAAATAATCATCTACACGCTTTATATCCTTACCATTCAACTCCAATTCGTTATTAATGGATTGTATTGTTTTTTGATTTAGAACACGCTTTCTGTTAAAAATTTTATTTTTCCGGTACTCTTGTCCGAATAAATAATAAACAAGAATCCCTAAAAAAGGAAAAAAAACCAAAACAATAATATAAGATAAGGTTTTGGTTGGATTAATATTTTTAAGAACTACGGTTATAACCGCAGATATAGCTACAATATAATTAAGTATGATTAAAACAATCCAATAATTAACTTTAAGATAGTCTATCATGACTGCTTAATTATAATACCCTTCTTTAGGTATTTCTAAAAAATATTGCTTTCTCGATCTGTTATTAAGGTGTGGCTCACGTAACCAAGGATTGTGTAATTTTAATAATTTGTAATTTATCCCAAAGCGTTGTGCAAACTTTGTAAAATCTGTTACCGCAGTATCAACTTCAATTTTATACGTTGGAATGTTTTTATATAAATCTTTATCTCTAAAATTGAAACCATATTTTTTTGGATTCGATAAAATTTCCTTTAAAGCTACAATCCTAAACAAATAACGTCCTGTTTCCTCACCTAAAAGCAAATCGTAATACTCTGAAACACCTTGTTCTCTTAACCTTCTAGAAACCCCTGTATTTCCAGCATTATAAGCAGCAGCAGCTAGTGTCCATGAACCTAAATTTTTCTTGGCATTAAGTAAATATTTACAAGCTACCTCAGTAGCTTTTTCCAAGTTATAACGTTCATCAACATTGCTGTTTACCTCAAGGCCATTCTCTCTTCCAGTAACCGGCATAATTTGCCATACGCCCCTTGCTCCTGCTGGAGACACAGCATTAGTTAATCCGCTTTCAATAACTGCTAAGTACTTAAAATCGTCTGGAATTCCATTTTTCGCTAATATAGGTTCAATAATTGGAAAGTGCTTTTTAGCACGCTTAAACATTAGCAAACCATTTGACTGCCAATAGGTATTAACCAATAACTCCCTATCCATGCGCTCCAAAATATCTGGGTTATCAAGCGGCATAGGCTCGCCTGCAAAGTTTAAATTATTAGGTACTTGCAACGCATACACATTGTAATCGTTTATCAGTTTTGTTTCAAAATTTTCATCTGTTGGGGCATCTTGTAACGCATAAATAAATAAAGCGCATAAACTTAATAATCCCGCAAACATTAATCCTTTCTGTATAATTTTCATTTTTATAAGTTTTGTTTAAAATTAAAAAAAATTAGTTTAGTTGTGTAAAAACTCGCTTAAACTTTTCAACGAGAAAAAAAATTACTAATTTTTAAAACCATCAAAAATTTTAATCAAGTTCAAAAATTAATCGAGGTAAATTTTCATTAAACCATTTATATTTATTGATTATTGCAATATGAGTACCATTTTTTACAACAATACAATTTTTTATGTATTTTAATGGAAATACAGTGTCTTTATCTCCATGTATATGTATAATTTCAGTAATTTCCTCTTGTTGCGACCAGCATACCATTTCTTTAATTGCCCAACTTAAATACTTACTGTCATTTACCGATAGGTATTTTTTGTATAGCTCTAATCGCTTTACAATATTTTTACCAAAGGCGTATTTTTCAAAAACATCAATTTTACTTGCCAATTGTGTTGGAACCAATGTATAAGCCTTAGTAGCTTTAGCTAAAAGCATTTTTTTTGGCAATTCGTGCATCGACTTAACACTCGATACGATAATGAGTTTTTTAACGTTAATATGTTTACTCATTTCCTGTACCATTACCCCTCCAAAGGACACGCCTAGTAAAACAATTTCATCGTGTATTATATTTTTAGTAAGGCGTAGAGCATAATCACCGATAGCTTCATTATCCAATGGAATTATCCATTCTAACAAATGAATTTTAAATTGATTTTTTGGCAATTCAATATGTTCAAAAATTTTTGGACTTGCTGCCATACCTGGCATTAAGTAGATATGTATTAACTCTTGAACCATAAGCCACTAAGCATTGATTTACTTTATTTTATCGATTTTTTTTCGTACTTTCGCACAAAGTTAGAGAAATAGTGCTCACTATTTTTGGATTCCTAAGAAATAAAATAAAAAAAATACCATGGTTGAAGCTGCAGAATTAATTGATAATGATTTTCTACGCCAATTTGAAATTAAAGTTGATGATGATTTAGCAATAATTGAATACTCTTTACAGGAGCGAAAAATTTTTTTAACCAAACTAATTATTCCGGAAAGTGTTCAAGATGAAGATTTTAAAAAAGATTTTTTATCTCTCGTTTTTGAAGAAATTGAATCCCGTAATTTAAGTGTAATGCCTACTTCACCTGAAATAGCAAAATTTGTAAGAAGTAATAGAAAATATAAACGAATGCTACCAGTAGGTGTTAGAATTTAAAAGTCTGCCAATATTAAAAATCCTAAACTAATTTTTCCGATTTTTTTTATGCTGAAGTTAACTGTTTATTGTTTTGTATAAACCAAGGTCAAGTCTTTAGTTTCAATAATCTCAGTTTTATCTTCATTATAAATTTTAATTCTATCTTCAAAAACTAAATTAATTTGATTGCCTTGAATGGTCGCCTCTGTTTCTCCAATTGTAATATTCGAATCTTTAACAGTGTATTCTGTTGCCAAACTTATTACGCCCTCAGTATCACAAACAATATCAAAATTATATTCCTCTGTTTCTACATTTAATAAAATAATATTTATTTCAGGATTAAATGTTGTGTTCAGAGATACTACACCGTTATTTTCAAACAATAAATTTTCGTTACGCAAACAATCAATTTCGTTTAAAAGGTTTGTATTTATTACACCATCGTTATTAATATCAAAACCGCCTTCAATATTCCAAGCGGTTAATTGCCAAGTACCCACTACAAACGGGTTATTTGCGTCATCCATATCATCTGAAGAACAGCTAGCAAAACATACTAGAACAAATGCGATACAAAAATTGAAAAGTAATTTATTCATATTAGGGCAACAATTAAGTATTTGTAAAAGTAAATGTAGAATACTTATGCGCATAATAAATAAGCTAAATGGCTAAAATTCAAGGTTTATTTGTTTAATATGTTACAATTAACTTGACATCACATTTAAAAAAGCAAATCTTACTAGGCCATCATCATCAATTTTCGTGAGTTCAACGCTTTGCAGTGTGTTAACTAATTCCGGATTCCAAGGTGATTTAACTTTAATATAGTTTTCGGTAAAACCATGAATATAACCATCCTTATTTTCACTTTCAAATAAAACCACTCTTGTTGTTCCTATTTGGCTTTCATAAAAGGCACGACGTTTTTTAACCGATAACCCTCTTAACATCTTACTTCGTTTACTTCTAACATTTTTAGGTACTACACCATCCATTTTTGCTGCTTCCGTATTATCACGTTCCGAATACGTAAATACATGCAAATATGAAACATCAAGCTCTGTTAAAAAGTTGTAAGTTTCTAAAAAATCAGCGTCCGTTGCTCCAGGGAATCCAACAATAATATCCACGCCAATACAGGCATGAGGCATAACGTCTTTTATTTTAGCAACGCGATCTATATACAATTCACGCATATAACGGCGTTTCATTTTTTTTAAAACAACATTACTGCCTGATTGCAAAGGAATATGAAAATGCGGTACAAAAGCTCTGGATTTTGAAACCAAATCAATCGTTTCATTTTTTAATAAATTCGGTTCAATAGATGAAATACGTAAGCGCTCAATACCTTCTACTTTATCTAATTCGGTAACTAAATCTAAAAACGTATGTTCATGTTTTTTATTACCGAATTCGCCTTTACCATAATCGCCAATATTAACTCCTGTAAGTACAATTTCTTTAATATTTTGTTTTGAAATGGCTTTAGCATTTTTTAAAACATTAGCCATTGTATCACTTCTCGAAATCCCTCTTGCTAAAGGAATAGTACAATACGTACATTTATAATCGCAACCATCTTGAACCTTTAAAAAAGCTCGGGTTCTATCGCCTAAAGAATAACTACCAACATAAAAATCGGCATCTTCTATCTCGCAAGAATGGACTTCTCCATAATCATTTTTAGATAAATCATTAATATAGTCTGCAATTTTAAATTTTTCTGTAGCTCCAAGAACTAAATCCACACCATTTACATCTGCTAGTTCTTGGGGTTTTAATTGCGCATAACAACCTACGGCAGCAATAAAAGCTTCTGGGTTGGCTTTTTGAGCTTGCTTAACAATGTTTTTAAAACGCTTATCTGCATTTTCGGTAACCGAGCAGGTGTTAATAACGTACATGTCTGCCTTTTCAGAAAAATCAACACGGATAAAACCTTCATTTTCGAAATTTCGGGCAATGGTAGATGTTTCTGAAAAATTAAGTTTACAACCTAAAGTGTAAAATGCGACTTTTTTAATCATTGTATTTTTTCCCGTTAAAACGGAAATCTCATTATATTTACCTTATTTCACTAAAATATTGCAAATTTACAATTAATAAATCACATGATAAAACCAATAACTAATCGAATAACCAACTGTTTATTAATTAGTTGCATGTTTTTTTTGTTTTTTTCCTGCGGAAATAACTCAAAAAAAAACAATGACCATCTCGTATTTCGCTACAATGAATTTGCAAACATAAATACTCTAGACCCCGCATTTTCAAGGACATTACAAGACAATTCTGTTTGTAACCAGTTATTTAATGGTTTGGTGCAATTGGATGATAAACTTAACATCTTACCTTGTATTGCAAAACGGTGGTCGATATCTGAAGATGGCAAAAATTATACCTTTTCACTAAGAAACGATGTGTACTTCCATAAGAATAAATTATTTGGGAAGGACTCTACAAGAATTGTAGTCGCAAGCGATTTTACTTATAGTTTTAATAGGCTTAGAGAAGAAAAAATTGCTGCTCCAGGAAGTTGGGTCTTAAATAAAGTAGATGATTTTATAGCCATTAACGATACCATATTTAAGATTAAATTAAAACAACCATTTCCTGCATTTATAGGCTTATTAACCATGAAATATTGTTCTGTAGTTCCCAAAGAAATTGTAGAATATTATGGAACAGATTTTCGTTCCAACCCCATTGGTACTGGCCCCTTTAAATTTAAACGTTGGAAAGAAAATATAAAACTGGTTTTAAGACGCAATGAGAATTACTTTGAAAAAGATAAAAGAGGCGAGCAATTACCTTACCTAGAGTCTATAGCTTTAACTTTCTTACCAGATAAACAGAGTGAGTTTTTGCAATTTGCACAAGGCAATATTGATTATCTTTCTGGCCTAGATGCATCTTATAAAGATGAATTGCTTACCGCTGACGGGCGTCTTAGATTATCGTATTCAGAAGTTATAAATATGACCAAGGGCCCATTTTTAAATTCTGAATACCTAGGCTTTTATTTAGACTCTGAAACTCCCGAAATACAATCCAAACTTATTAGAAAAGCTGTTAATTACGGATTTGACAGAAAAAAGATGATGATATATTTAAGAAACGGAATCGGAAATCCTGCCAATGGTGGTTTTATACCACCCGGGCTTCCTGGGTATAGCAAATCTATTGGTTATACGTATCAACCCAAAAAGGCAAAACAACTTATTGAGCAATTTAAAACTGAAAGTGGAATAATGCATCCTGAGATTACTCTAGTAACCTCTAGTAATTATTTGAGTTTTTGTGAATTTATACAACGAGAATTGGAAAAATCAGGGTTAAAAATAAATGTCGATGTGATGCCAGAAGCCACTTTAAGAGCATCTCGTTCCAATGGAAAAATAGATATGTTTAGAAGTTCTTGGGTTGCTGATTATTTAGATGCTGAAAATTATTTATCCATTTTTTACAGCAAAAATTTTGCTCCAGATGGTTCTAACTACTTTCATTTTAAAAACGATTTAGCAGACAGTCTTTACAATAAAGCCTTTATAATTTCTGATATTGAAAAAAGAAAGCATTTGTACACAACCATTGATTCTTTAGCAATGGACCATGCTATTATGGTGCCTTTATTTTATGATGAAGTATTACGCTTTACAAGAAAAAACGTAAAAGGATTAGGAATTAATCCAATAAATTTATTGGATTTAAGGTATGTTAAGAAGGATTAGTTTTTCTCTGTACTTTTAACAATATAATTAAACTCATCTTTTATTATTAAAATAATTTTTTCAATTTATTTTCCAAAAAATATAGAAAAACCAAACGGCAATTAATCCTACTAGAAAACCTAATAAATTAATGCCATAATTATTGTTTAAATCTATTCTCCAATTAAATACATAAAAATCTAATAACCCTTAAATAATACCAAAAACAAAACCTAAAGCATGATATATAACAACACTCAAAAAAACATTTTTTTTGAGTGTTTGGTAGATAAATCGCAAAATCTTTTTCTTAAACAATAGACAAATAAAACCCCTAATATTCATAACAGGTATTATGTTACCAGTATTTCATCACACTTAAAATTTTTTTCACGTACAACACCTAACACTATTAAAAGCTGAGACACACCATAAAATAACATAACTCCAATACCTTCGTAAGGTATATTATTAGAATAAAATGAAGATAAAGCCACTATATTATCAGAAAAAAGAGATAGAATAGCGCCAGTAAAAACCAAATAAAAACTTTTTTTATTTACTGAATATTTTCTCAAAAAAGTAAATATGATAAACAACATGTCCACAAAAATATATGCCAATGAAATAAAAAAATAATCATTCAAATTATCGCTAATAAAATATAATATGGACAGCATAACCAAAATACAAAATACTAAAATAGGCACTAGTTGAGTTAATTTAAAATCCTCTTGGTTTGAAAATCTAGACGTGTAGAGCAGTTTACCAATAGCAAAAGATAAAATCCCTAAAATAAAACACGTTTCGATTTTATTTAGAATAAAAAAAACATCGCCCAATAAAAAAAACATAAGCGCTGAAACCATAGAAATCTTTTTGATTATAGAGACTTCTTTCTGATTAAACAAGTAATATATTATTAAAAGAACCGATAGAAAAATTTTTGAAAAAAACCTATAAATATATATATCTTGGGTTGTTTTAACTAAAATATCCAAGGTTAAAAATGCTAAAAAAATTAGAGAAAAATATGTTCTGTTTTTAATAAAAGATAGGGGCATCGCTATTATTATTTACGCTGCAAATTTAGGTGTTTTTATATCTTTTTGAAAAAAAATGATTACAAATAATTACACATTTAATTACACATTACGAAATTGAGCGTTTTTAAATTCTAATTTATAATAACTCAGTATCAAGCCACCTCACTTCGTATTTCAAAATTACTACTCGCGTCTATAATGCTTTGTTTCTTCAAAAATATGTTTTAAAATAGCTTTGTCCTGGCTCGTAAACTCAATTTTTCGTCTTGCCATAACCACTTCTGCTACTTCAAATGCTTTTTTAGTTAAATAGGTTGTAAAACCATTACTACCACCCCAACTGAAACTAGGAACAAAATTACGAGGAAAACCACTGCCAAAAATATTTGTGCTTACACCTACCACAGTACCTGTATTAAACATGGTATTTATACCGCATTTACTATGGTCACCCATCATCAGGCCACAAAATTGCAAGCCGGTTTTAGCAAAACCTTCAGATTGATAATCCCATAAACGAACCTCGGCGTAATTATTCTTAAGGTTTGAATTATTTGTATCTGCACCCAAATTACACCATTCACCTAAAACAGAGTTTCCTAAAAAACCATCGTGACCTTTGTTGGAATAACCAAAAATCACAGAATTATTAACTTCTCCGCCAACTTTACTGTGTGGCCCCACCGTAGTTGGGCCGTAAATTTTAGCACCTAATTTAATGCCTGCACTTTCGCAGAGCGCAAAAGGGCCACGGATAATGGCGCCTTCCATAATTTCAGCATTTTTACCAATATAAATAGGACCGCTATTAGCATTTAGTGTTGTAAACTCTAATGTTGCACCTTCTTCAAGAAATATATTTTCTGGTGCTATAATATTATTACTTTTAGGAATAGGTTCCGATATTTTATCTCTTGTAATGTATGTAAAATCCTCTTGAATAGCTTCTCCGTTTTTAGAAAATATATCCCAGGTGTTTTCTATTTTGATACAATTTTGAGAGAACTCAATAGCTTCATAAGTATCAAAATTAATATCGTCTTGTGCCTCTTTTGTAAAAAATGCAATAACATTTTCATCTTTAAAAATAGCCTGATTTTCTTTTAAGCCGCTTATCAATTTTACCAACTCTAAATTTGGAAGATAGGATGCATTAATCATAACATTTTCATGCATTTCAACCATGGGGTATTTCTCTGAGAGATAATCCTCAGTAACAGTTGTAGTGGTTACCTTTAAATAGTTTTCCCACTTTTCTCTAATGGTTAAAATACCAACACGGATATCAGCTACTGGTCTTGTGAATGTAAAAGGCAACAAATTGTTACGGAATGGACCATCAAAGAGAATGTAATTCATTTTAAAATTAGAAGTTGGAAGTTATAAGTTAGAAGTCTTGATGCTCTAACTTAAACTCAGATTAATATAATAGATTTCTGTAAAAATAAAAAAGCCTCTCTATATAGAAAGGCTTTTTACAAATATCTTTTAGGCTAAATTTATTTTTTAAATTTTGCGTACTTAGTTTTAAACTTATCAATTCGACCAGCTGTATCTACCAATTTAGATTTACCAGTATAATATGGGTGAGATGTTCTAGAAATTTCCATTTTCACCAATGGGTATTCAACACCATCAACTTCAAGAGTTTCATTTGTATCTGCCGTAGACTTGGTTAAAAACACATCTTCGTTAGACATATCTTTGAATGCTACTAATCTATAATTTTCTGGATGTATACCTTTTCTCATCACTAAATGCTTTTTATTCTTTCCAATTTTGGAAATGCAAATTTAAGTATTTTTTATAAATGTGCAATATTTTTTATATTTTTTTATTCCGATTTTCATTTTTACAAAAACCGTAATATTTAATGCAAACTCATAGCGCTACATTAAGTCCTTCTTTTTAATTTAAGTGTAACGTTTTACTATCTTTGACTACTAACTGTTAAATTAACAAATTAATTAAAATATCATGGAAAAATCCTTAAAAACCATTGCTGCTAATTACGGGCTTTATTTGGGTGTTACACTAGCTTTAATAAGCGTTATTGCTTATGCTGTCAATTTAGATTTATATACACAAATATGGTTTGGTCTTAGCCTATTAGTTGTAATAATTTTTTTTGGAATCATTTCAGTTTTAAATACAAAAAAAGCTAATGGTGGTTTTTTGAGTTTTAAAAATGCATTTACATCTTATTTTATAACTATTCTAATTGGTATGGTTATTAGTACAGTAGTTAGTATTATGATTTTTAATATTATTGACCCTGATGCTGCGGCAGACTTACAAGTAAAAGTAATAGACGTACAAATAGCACGATTAGAGGCATATAATGTACCGGCGGATGTTATTGATCAAACTATGGAGAAAATGGAACAACAAGGTAATATGTTCTCTATTGGCAATGTTTTGCAGTCTTTAGTTTTTCAATTGATAGGATTTAGTGTAGTAGGATTAATTGTTGCTGCGGTTATGAAAAAAAATAATCCAGACGAAGCATAAATTCAGTATTTTTGAATATTATTTTGAAATTATTCTAAATGCAAATATCTGTAGTTATACCACTACTAAACGAAGAAGAATCTTTAATTGAATTATATGATTGGATTGCAAAAGTCATGCGGTCCAATCATTTTTCATATGAAATTATTTTTATAGATGATGGTAGCACCGATAATTCTTGGGGAATTATATCAAAATTATCAAACTTAAACAAAGCTGTAAAAGGCATTCGGTTTTTAAGAAATTTCGGAAAATCCCAAGCGTTGCACGCAGGTTTTGAAAAAGCTGAAGGCGATGTTATTATCACTATGGATGCCGATTTACAAGATAGCCCAGATGAAATTCCAGAACTTTATAACATGATTGTTAAAGATGACTATCATTTGGTTTCTGGTTGGAAAAAGAAACGCTATGATTCTGTAGTCTCTAAAAACTTACCATCTAAACTATTTAATTGGGCTGCAAGAAAAACGTCTGGCGTTAAATTAAACGACTTTAACTGTGGTCTTAAAGCTTACAAAAAAGAGGTTGTAAAAAATATTGATGTTAACGGCGAAATGCACCGTTACATTCCTGTACTTTCAAAAAATGCGGGTTTTGCTAATATAGGTGAGAAAATAGTGCAGCACCAAGCTAGAAAATATGGAGAAACCAAATTTGGAATGAGCAGATTCATTCATGGGTTTTTAGATTTAATTACCATTTGGTTTATATCGCATTTTGCAAAACGGCCTATGCATTTATTTGGTACTTTAGGGTTTATTATGTTTGCCATTGGTTTTCTTGTTGCTTTTTACATGGGTATCGATAAACTCTTTTTAAACCGTGCTGGCAGACTCATTACCCAGCGTCCAGAATTTTATATTGCACTTTCCACTATGGTTATTGGCACTCAATTTTTTATTGCTGGATTTTTAGGTGAACTTATTTTACGGAATAGAACAGACAAAAAAAGATATTCCATAAAGGAGAAATTAAAGTTATAAACGATTGCAGGCTTAAATTAACTTATAATATCCTCTTTAACAAGTATTGAATTTCTTATTTTTGTTCATATAAAACGAAACAACATGATACACATAGAACCAAAAATTTTAGATAGAATAAACGCTTGGTTAACGCCTGCTTTTGATGAAAAAACGCAAACTACCATAAAAAATAGTATCGCTAATAAACCAAAAGATATTCAAGAAAGTTTTTATAAGGATCTAGAATTTGGAACTGGTGGTATGCGCGGTATCATGGGTGTCGGTACTAACCGAATAAATAAATATACACTTGGAAAAAGCACACAAGGTTTAAGTGATTATTTGATAAAACAATTCCCTAATGAAACACCAAGAGCGGTAATTGCTTACGATTGTAGGCATAATAGTAAAACACTTGCAAAAGTGGTTGCTGATGTTTTTTCTGCAAACGGTATAGAAGTTTATTTGTTTGAAGATTTACGTGCGACTCCAGAATTATCTTTCGCTGTAAAGCATTTAAATTGCCACTGTGGCATTGTATTAACCGCATCACATAACCCACCAGAATACAACGGTTATAAAGTCTATTGGAAAGATGGTGGTCAGTTGGTACCTCCACACGATAATGCTGTAATTAGCCAAATTAATAATATTGATTATGCAAAAATAAAATTTGAAGCAAATAATAGTCTTATCCATTATATAGGCAAAGATGTAGATGATGTATTTATTGATGCTTCAGTTAAAAATGGATCTGTTGGCGCTACGCAACAAGCAAAAGATAATTTGAAAATAGTATTCACATCACTTCATGGAACTTCTATTACTGCTGTTCCTGAAACATTAAAGCGTGCTGGATATAAAAATGTATTAATAGTTAAAGAACAAGAAGTACCAGACGGTGGTTTTCCGACTGTAAAATCGCCTAACCCTGAGGAACCTGCTGCTCTTAAAATGGCTTTAGAGCTTGCACAAAAGGAAGGTGCTGACATTGTTATTGGAACAGATCCCGATTGTGATAGATTAGGTGTTGCAGTTCGAAATTCAGATGGTGACTTACAATTACTTAACGGTAACCAAACCATGGTCATGATGGTTGATTTCTTATTGAAAAAATGGAAATCTGAAGGCAAAATAAAAGGTAAAGAATTTATTGCAACTACGATTGTTTCAACTCCAATGCTTAATAAACTTGCACAATCTTATAAAGTTGATAATAAAATCGTTCTAACAGGTTTTAAATGGATTGCTAAACTTATTGTTGACTTCCCAAATTTGGATTTTATTGGTGGTGGAGAAGAAAGCTTTGGTTTTATGGTAGGTGATTTTGTAAGAGATAAAGATGCCGTAACCTCTACCCTATTAGCTTGCGAAATTGCAGCTATAGCAAAATCAAACGGAAGTTCGTTCTTTGATGAATTAGTTAAACTTTATGTTGAACATGGTTTTTATAAGGAAAAACTAATTTCATTAACCAAAAAAGGTATTGAAGGCGCTGAAGAAATTAAACAAATGATGACGGATGCTCGTGAAAACCCTCTTAAAACAATCAATGGTTCGAAAGTTGTAAAACTTAAAGATTATGATTTAGCAACTTCAAAAAATATGATAACTGGTGAGATAAGTAAAATGGATATGCCAAAATCTAATGTGATTATATATTATACCGAAGATGGCAGTCAAATTGCTTTAAGGCCAAGTGGAACGGAACCTAAAATTAAGTTTTATGTAAGTGTGAATTCTAAATTAGATGCCATAGAAAATTTTAAGTCTAAAGAAACTGAATTAGATACTAAAGCAGAAACCATCTTAAAAGACATGGATCTTATTTAATGAGTCATTTTACTAATATTTTAAAATACGCCAAACCTTATAAAAAATATGCTGTTGGCCACATTATAGCCAATATATTTTATGCGTTATTTGGAACGCTTTCCTTTGTAGCTTTAATGCCTATGCTCGATGTTATTTTTGGCGCTACAAAAAAACCACCAAAAGGTATTCCAAAATTCACTGGCTTTAACGACACTAAAGCCTTTTTAGAAGATTTCCTATATTTTAAAATGAATGAATTTACGGGAGGTGATAAAGCAAAATCTTTGATTTTTGTAATAGCTTTAATAGTTGTCGTATTTTTACTAAAAAACATCGCTGGTTATTTAGCAAATTACTTTATGGTTTTTTTACGAAACGGTGTAATAAGGGATATCAGAAATAAAGTCTACAAAAAAACAGTTGAACTGCCTCTCTCTTTTTTTTCAGAACAAAAAAAAGGGGATGTTATAGCTAGAGTAACTGGTGATGTTAATGATTTGCAATATTCTTTTCTACCCGTATTGGAGCTTATAGTCAGAGAGCCATTAACCATACTATTTGCATTAATTACAATGTTATTACTAAGTGTAAAACTAACTTTATTTGTTTTTATTTTTATTCCTGTAATGAGTTTTGTTATTTCAAGAATCGGTAAAAGTTTAAAAAGAAAATCGGGTCGTGTTCAAAAAGAACAAGGTGTGTTTTTATCTACTTTGGAAGAAACCTTAACGGGATTGCGTATTATTAAAGGTTTTAATGCAGAACGTATTTTTTATAATCGTTTTCAAGAATCAACCAACCGTTTTTACAATTTTTCAAACAAATTATTAAACCGTCAGAACTTAGCATCACCAACCAGTGAAATTCTAGGGATTATAATGGTTGCAGGTATTCTTTATTATGGCGGCAACTTAGTAATCAGTGGGGATTCGAACCTAGATGGCAGTGCTTTTTTAGTTTATATCACACTCACATACCAAATACTAACACCTGCAAAAGCAATCACTCGCGGTATTTATAATATTAAAAAAGGGGGTGCTGCAGCAGAACGTATCCAAGAAATTATAGACGCCCCTAACCCTATAAAAGATAAACCTAATGCTATTTTTAAAGAGGATTTTAATAGCGACATAGCATTCAAAAATATTTCATTCAAATATGAGGATGAGTATGTTCTAAAAAACTTTTCATTAAAGATTCCTAAAGGAAAAACTGTCGCTTTGGTTGGTCAATCTGGTAGTGGAAAATCGACTATCGCTAATCTTATTACACGGTTTTATCATGTTAATAAAGGGGAAATTTTAATTGACGGTATTAATATTAACGATTTAACAACAAGCTCTTTAAGACAACAATTAGGTATTGTTACACAAGATGCTATTTTGTTTAATGATAGTATTAGTAATAATTTGAAAATAGGTAAAGAGGATGCAACTGATGCTGAAATTATTGAAGCCTTAAAAATTGCCAATGCATGGGAATTTGTTAAAGATTTACCAGAAGGTATACATACCAATATTGGAGATGCTGGTGGCAAACTTTCTGGCGGGCAAAAACAACGCTTAAGTATTGCTCGTGCCGTACTAAAAAGCCCTCCTATTATGGTTTTGGACGAAGCGACCTCAGCATTAGACACTGAAAGTGAACGCATCGTTCAAGTCGCTTTAGAAAACATGATGAAAAACAGAACATCAATTGTAATTGCGCATAGGCTTTCAACCATCCAAAATGCAGATAACATAGTTGTTTTAAATAAAGGAGAAATTGTTGAGCAAGGAAAACATGATGTTCTTATTGCTAAAAAAGGGGTGTATAAAAAATTAGTTAATATGCAAAGTTTCGAATAAAATAGCTGAAAAACATTTATAAATATAAAAAAGGATAGAGATTTGGGGGCTTCTATCCTTTTTTTGTTTTTGTTAGACTTGGGGAAGACTAACAACATAAGTAGGTTTCTGATACAAACATAAAGTATAAAAACTCATTCAACAAGAAAAATTGTATTTAATCGTATTTATTTACATTTAATCGGTATTATATTGTTTAAATGCCTGACTTTCAGCTTTATATTTTATTACTAAAATTTTAAAAAATAAACTTTTAAACTTTTAGTATATTTATTAGTCTTAAGTCTAAACAATTGTTTGTGATTGACGAAACACAATTATTAGAACAACTAAAATCTGAATCTTATAAAAATCAGGCTTTTAAAGCACTATTAAAGCTTTATAAAGAACGGTTATATTGGCATATACGTAATATAGTTAAGTCTCATGACGATGCAGATGATGTGCTTCAAAATACATTTATAAAAATTTTTAAAAACATAGACAACTTTAAAGGTGATAGTAAATTATTCTCATGGATGTATCGTATTGCAACAAACGAATCCATAACATTCATAAACAAAAAAGCAAAACGCTTACAAGTAAGTAACAAAGATATTCAGCAACATGCTATAAATAATTTAAAATCTGACGTATATTTTGAAGGTAATGCTATTCAAATAAAATTACAAAATGCTATAGCTACCTTACCAGAAAAACAACAATTAGTTTTTAACATGAAATATTTTGAAAACATAAAATATAAGGATATGTCTGAAATTTTAGAAACTAGTGAAGGTGCTTTAAAAGCATCATATCATATAGCTGTAAAAAAAATAGAAGCCTATTTAACTCAAAATTAAACCTTTCTGATTTTGAAAAGTCAAATAAGCAGTAATAAAAAATGAAAAACAAAAAATTACACAACATTAAATCTGCAGGTTTTGAAACGCCTGATGATTATTTTGAATCTTTTGATGAAATCATTTTCAGTAAATTGAATACCAAATCTCCATTGGATTCTATTAAAGAAACTGGATTTAAACTTCCTAGTGACTATTTTGAATCTTTTGATGAAAAGGTTTTAGAGAAAGAACTAAAAGTTACTCAGTTATTTTGCAAACGAAACTTAATTTATATATCAAGTACTGCTGCAGCTATTTTATTTTTATTTAATCTTTCTATTTTTGAAAGCAAACCTAGTTTTGATAATTTAGATACTGAAACGGTTGAGAGTTACATGATTGATGAGGATATAAGTTCTTATGAAATTGCAGCATTATTAAGTGATGAAAATCTTGAAGAAAATCTTATAATTGATTATTCTATAAGCGAAGATACTATTAAAGACTATTTATTAAATAATGCTGATATAGAAGCCTTAACGATTGAATAAAATATAATTAAAATGAAAAAACTATTCACTATAATACTGTTGTTGGTATCGTTAAACATTACAGCACAAAACAAACATAGAGAACGCATCAAATCACTAAAGATATCTGTAATTACTAAAAAACTAGATCTCACTGTAAAAGAAGCACAACAATTTTGGCCTATATACAATACTAATGAAAAAAAGATATCTGCTATTAAATTTAAAGAAATAAAAGCGATCAGAAAAGAAATAAGAGAGCATATTGATACGATGACTGATGAAAAAGCCAATAAACTTTTAAACAGACTTAATAGTGCTGAAACCCGCATACACCAATTGCGTACAGATTTAACTAATAAACTTTCAGGAATTATTTCCTCTAAAAAAATAATACAGTTAAAACTAGCGGAAGACGATTTTAAAAGAAGGATGCTTCAGGAATACAAAAAACGCAAAAAAGAGAAAGGTTAGTACCTTTCTCTTTTTTAAAATTAAAGTGAATTAATTTTTATTTCTATTTTTTAATAATTTTAATATTGGTCGAACTATTAATATTAAGAATATATAATCCGTGCATAAAACCTTCTAAGTTAATTTCAGTTTGATTTCCAGATTTTATAATTTGACCCTGTATGTTATATAATTCCCATTTTAAATCTGGTAATAGCTTTGGAATATTGGTAATATTAACAATACTGCTTGTAGGATTTGGATAAACTTTTATATTTTTTAAATCATCGAAGCTTAATGTACTTAATGAAGATGTGTTTGTTGCTCTAGGTGTTGGTTTCGCAAAAATAATATATTCCTTTTCCCCATCTTTTTCAGCTCCGTAAGAAGTGTCCGCCTCCATATCTTTAAAAGCAATTTGCTGTATAACCGTAACTGCGTCTGGAGCAGTAAGCACAACCTGGTCCGACCCTTTCAATTTAAAATCTAAATGATTTTCGCCTTGTTCCAAATCCTTATCCGCCCATAATAATAAATAGCCTTTTGCACCAACAGTAGTTTTACTCGAATCGGTATCTGGTATTTTCCATTTTAAAGGCTCATCTGTATTATCTGAAATGTAATAACCGGCCAAATCAATAGGCTCATCGTATGGATTAAATATTTCTATCCAATCATCATATTCCCCGTACTCATCTGCTATAGTACTATCATTTTTTCCTTGCACTTCATTAATGATTAATTTAGTGGTTGGCAATGTAATAGGCTTAAAAACAGCTGTAATCGATGCGTTATTTAAAAATGTTGGCGCTATATCCACAGCTGTACTTACAAAATCACCCTCCCACCTTACAAACATATAACCTGGTTTTGCCTCAGCAGTAAATTTAATAGGTAAATTTTTAAAATACGTGCCTGTAAATGTACTGTTTGTAGATTTTACATTATGTACCCTTACTATGCCTTGGTCAATATTAGAACTGTTATAAGTTACTTGAATAGCCCCATCTAAATCGTACTCGCTATTCAATTTATCAAAAATTGAAGAATCAAACCTACCTAAAACATCTTTCCTTAGAGCTTCAACATTAGCCTTCCATTCTGTTACATTTTGAAATGGAGGTGTATTAAATCTATTATATTCCTGATCAATGCCCAATTTTGCGTTAACAATAGCATGCGCTGGAATTTCACTTTCCAATTCTTCTTCCATGCTATTTAAAATTTCGATAGTGCGCCCTGGATTATATATATGATTAATAATGGCAGCTATAAATTGTAGTGCTTCTTCTCTATATGGCGCATGGGCTTTCAAATCATAAGGTAATAAATTAGTGATATCCATTTGCTTTTCTGAGGGTTTATAATCCTCTCCAAACAAACCAAAAGTCGCATCAAAATCGTGCATTAACACATTAAACCTGTGTTTCGTTTTTTCAGAAATATCATACCATTGTGAAAAACCATATTCATTCAAAGCTGAATATGAAATAATAAACATAAGGTTAATACCATCATTAAAACTATAATTTTTCTCATAAAGTTCTCTATCTGTAGTAAATTCAATTTCAGGAACAGAGGAACATTCCTTAATACAAAATTCCGAATCTTTTAAGCCATAGTTATGGCGCACATAATCCTTATCGTCGTCTTCCCTAACATTTATAATACCCTGATATTTAGTATTAACATACAATACCGCAGGACGATAACCTTCAAAAGGAAAATCCGCCAAATTATCCTGTCCTAATACTCGAGATATGAAAGCATCTCGCATATGCGTTTCAGACCAGTCTTGGCTAGCATTTCTTAATAGAAAAGAATTGAATTCATCCATAGGTTTATTCGGGTACATTTTATAGTCAAAATCATCATCCCCATATAAATCATCTGCTTCAATTTTACCATTTAATTGTGGCTGGCTTCTAGAGGTTTTTCCTGAAGCTCTAAAATTTGCATATTGATCAATAGCAGTCGTACCATCAGTTTCAATAAATTGAAAATTCACCCGCCCATCAATAACCTCTTTATTGTCTATATTTAAGTATGAATTATCCGAAGTAAGTAATATAACAGGTAAATCATGTGATGCGTTTAAGATATAGGATCTGTTTTCAATCAAACTATATTCATGATCAGACTTTGCAGCGATTATTTTTAAAACTGTATTTTCCGTTATCCCTATTGGTGCTATATATTTAGCAGATGCCGTGGTGGGATTAGTTCCATCAGTAGTGTAATATAAAACACCTTGGCCCTCGTGCGTTACCTCGATGGTTTGAGGCGCATTATAGATACCAGATAAAATATTGGTAGCTATATTGACATTTAATAGCGTAAATGCAGAAGATTTTATATTTAACATATTTGGTGAAGGCTCACTCATTAAAGTATATGTGCCATCATTAAGTCTTCCGTAGGACTTATCGTTTTGAATATTAGGATATTCTATTTGGTGAACTATAGAGCCATCTGGAGCTGACAGCGTAACGAACTCACCAGAAGAGGATAATTTAAAATTGGTGATTATACCCTCAGTATCACTACTGCTTAATTTTGGATTACTCCCTAAAGCATGAACCAGCAAATAGCCATTTGCTGCTAAATTAGTACCAACAGGAAACATCCATTTAGTTAAATCCTCAACATCGTCACTTAAAAAATAGCCATCCAAATTAATCGTGGTGGAAGTTGTATTTCTTAATTCAATCCAATCTGGAAATTGATCAAAGAAAAAAGGGCCTTTATAAGTGCTCAAATTTTTTGGTTGAACCTCATTAATTACAACGCTTTGAGAAAATGCAAAACTGGCAAAAAGACAGAATAGTAAAATATGTTTCATATTATGTTTATTTATTTTAACAATAAAACAAGTTATCTATAATTTTCCCTACCCTTATTATGGTTTTTTTAATAAAAATATTCTTTAACTGCGATTATTCAATTTTCAACTTTAAAAGTCAATTTCGAAATTCTACCAGCACCAGCGGCATAAGCAATACTGTCATTAAGAAAACGTATAGTATAAAAACCTTCATCACTTAAATGGTTCCATGTCTTACCTGAATCCTTACTATAATCTATACCTTTAAAACCAATAGCGACTAACTCCTTAGCCTCTGTATTTGGAATATATTGTACGCAACTTCTGTACCCAGGGTTTTGATTTTTCGCAACTAATAGCCACGTTTTTCCGCCATCTGAGGTTTTTATTTTATTGGCTTCATTATCATTTGGTTTAGTATAGTCACCACCAATAGCAAAACCATTCAAGGCATCGTAAAAATCAATAGAATAAATCCCTTCGGTTGCTTTCTGTTTAACTATGGGCGTATTAAATACGTCCCAAGTATACCCTTTATCTGGTGAATAATATACTCTTCCTGCTGTTGTTGCTACCCAAGTGTTATTGTCTACAATAGCTAAATTAGTATCACTTGCAGCAAAAGCACCTTCGTTTTCTAACCCTTTTGGTAATATATTACATGATAATTTCGACCAAGTTTCTCCTCCATCTCTAGTTATTATAATGCTTAAACATTTCTCAGTGGAATCTCCAATGGCGATACCCTCATCATCATTCCAGAAGTCCATGGAGTCATAAAATGCTTTGGGATGGGTTTCTTTATAAACTATTTTACGCCCAACTGAATTATATTTTGTTAATATTGCCGGACTGCCTATAGCTAATGTAAAAAACACATCATCAACTTTGGATGTGGCCCTCATATCATACCCCATCGAATCATTTTTCATATTAAACAATAAAGAACTATTATTTTGACTTTGAGTAGATGGCTTTTCTATAAAAAATAATTCTGATTTTTTCTCTTCATTGAAATCAATCTCAATACTCCCTAAATAACCTTTTGAGCCTGAAAACCAAATTCTACCATTTGCGATTTCAATCGCCCTAACATTCAAAATAGAATCTTGCAGTAAATGTTCAATCTCAACCTTAGAAAAATCTCTTGTTTTAAATACGCCCTTTTTTTCGCAGGAAAAGAAAAAAACAATAAACAAAATTAATGGACGAAAATGTTTCATAATTTTAAGTTTTTAAGAAAGATAAGTCTATTCATTCAATTAATAAAACATTCGTGAATTCGTGGCATTTAACGTAACTTTGCATTCTAATAATTATAAAAGTTCAATTTTTAATTACACTTGAAAGGCTGCTTATTAAAAACTGAACATTGAGAACTAAAAAATGCGATTACACAGAAATTTATGCTTTGCTGTTATTGATGGATTAACCCTAATCTTCAATGAAGGCAAATATGCCGATAAAGTTATTCAACAACTACTAAAGCGAGACAAACGCTGGGGCGCACGCGATAGAGGCTTTGTTGCAGAAACCACTTATGATATGGTGCGCTGGAAACGCTTATATGCAGAAATTGCAGAAGTTAAAGAACCTTTTGATCGTGATAATTTATGGCGCATGTTTGCTGTTTGGGCCACGTTAAAAGGTATAAAGTTACCAGACTGGAAATATTTTGAAGGTACGCCATTACGTAAAATAAAAGGACGATATGACGAGCTCTCAAAAATTAGAAAATTCAAGGAATCCATACCGGATTGGATGGACAATATCGGTATAAAAGAATTGGGAAAAGCCGTTTGGGATAAAGAAATCGAGGCATTAAACCAGCAAGCCGATGTGGTTTTAAGAGTCAACTCCCTTAAAACCACAAAGGAAAAACTTCAAGCCGAATTGTTCGATTTGGATATTGAGTCCGAATTTTTAAGTAATTACTCAAACGCCCTTAAATTAACAGAGCGTGCTAATGTATTCTCGACCGAGGCTTTTAAAAAGGGCCATTTTGAAGTTCAAGATGCAAATTCACAATTAGTCGCAGAATATTTAAATGTACAACCTGGTATGCGTGTGGTTGATACTTGCGCAGGCGCAGGCGGAAAAACATTACATTTGGCAGCCTTGATGGAAAACAAAGGGCAAATTATAGCCATGGATATTTACGAAAATAAACTCAACGAGTTAAAACGTAGAGCCAAACGAAACGGTGCCCACAATATTGAAAACCGCGTAATCGCATCTACCAAAGCCATTAAAAAATTATACGATAAAGCCGACCGGGTATTGATTGATGCACCTTGTTCCGGACTTGGTGTATTACGCAGAAACCCAGATGCCAAATGGAAACTACAACCCGAGTTTATCGATAAAATAAAAATAACCCAACAAGAGATTATACAACAATATTCTAGAATGGTAAAAGTGGGCGGACAACTGGTTTATGCCACCTGCTCTGTATTACCATCAGAAAACCAAGAACAAGTCGCTACCTTTTTAAAATCAGAAGCTGGAGCAAACTTTGCCTTATTAAAGGATAATAAAGTATTGTCCCACCAATCTGGTTTTGATGGCTTTTACATGGCCTTGTTGGAGCGCAAGGAATAATTGAACATATAATGGATAAGCTTAAAATCACTTAGCCTTGGCAAAGTTTTAAAACTACAAATTAAACACTATCTTTTAAAAGCTAACGCGTTAGGGATTGTAGTGGAAAGCCCTCAGATTATGCGCCTTAGCGCAGAAGCGAGGACTTGAAACAGAAAGCCCGACCCTTTTCGGGTAACGCCCAAATCATAAAAACAACTGTTTAAAACTCCTTAATAACTCCCATTTTACACATTATATTTTTGCTGACAATCCCACTAAAAAAACCTAAATTTGCATTTACTTTTAACACTTACAAATTAAGACCTAATGATTCATTTCTTTGGAAACGAAACCAGCAAAGTGTTTGCTGTTCAAACAACAAAAGAATTATCTACCGAAAGCATTTCGAAATTAACGTGGCTTTTTGCAAACCAGCCTAAAATTGAACAAGCATCATTGGATGCTTTTTTTGTTGGTCCGCGTGCCGCTATGATTACACCTTGGAGTACCAATGCTGTTGAAATTACTCAAAACATGGGGATTAAAGATATTATAAGGATTGAGAAATTTGAAACGATAACTGAGGATTTTACAGATTTTGACCCGATGATTTCTGAAAAATTTAGTAGTTTAAATCAAGAGATTTTTACCATTAATATTGAACCTGAACCTATCTTGAATATTGAAGATATTGCGGCGTATAACCAACAAGAAGGTTTATCGTTAAGTGATGAGGAAGTAGCGTATTTGGATGGTGTTGCAAAAAAAATTGGCAGACCACTAACAGACTCTGAAGTATTTGGGTTTTCACAAGTAAACTCTGAGCATTGTAGACATAAAATTTTTAACGGCACGTTTGTGATTGATGGGGAGGAAAAACCGACGTCGTTATTTAAATTAATTAAAGAAACATCGAAGCAACATCCTAACGCTATTGTTTCGGCATATAAAGATAATGTGGCTTTTATTAAAGGCCCAAAAGTGGAACAGTTTGCTCCAAAAACAGCAGACAAACCAGATTATTATACCACTCAAGATTTTGAATCGGTAATTTCTATAAAAGCAGAAACACATAACTTCCCAACTACGGTTGAGCCTTTTAATGGTGCTGCAACTGGTGCAGGTGGAGAAATTAGAGATAGACTTGCTGGTGGTAAAGGATCGCTTCCTCTTGCCGGAACTGCGGTCTACATGACCTCTTATTCACGCCTTGAAGAAAACAGACATTGGGAACAGAAATTTGAAGCTAGAGATTGGTTGTACCAAACTCCTATGGACATCTTGATTAAAGCGTCTAACGGTGCATCTGATTTTGGGAATAAATTTGGGCAACCTTTAATTTGTGGTTCGGTTTTAACTTTTGAGCATAAAGAAAATGCGGCTTCTAGCGAATCTGCTCCAAGAAGATTAGGGTTTGATAAAGTGATTATGCAAGCTGGTGGTATTGGTTATGGAAAAGCAGACCAAGCTATAAAAGACACACCAAAAACTGGAGACAAAATAGTAATTCTTGGTGGTGAAAATTATCGTATTGGTATGGGTGGCGCAGCAGTTTCATCTGCAGACACAGGAGAATTTGCTTCTGGAATAGAATTAAATGCTGTACAGCGTTCTAACCCAGAAATGCAAAAACGTGTTGCAAATGCAGTTCGTGGTATGGTAGAAAGTAAAGAGAATTCAATTGTTTCAATTCACGATCATGGCGCTGGCGGACATTTAAATTGTTTAAGCGAGTTAGTTGAAGATACTGGAGGAAAAATAGATTTAGACGCTTTACCTGTTGGCGATCCTACATTATCTGCTAAAGAAATAATTGGTAACGAATCTCAAGAACGCATGGGATTAGTAATTGCCAAAAAACATTTAGAAACGTTAAATAAAATTGCAGAAAGAGAACGTTCGCCAATGTATACTGTTGGTGATGTTACTGGAAACAATCGTTTTACTTTCGAATCTAAAACTAAAGGTTATAAGCCTATGGATTTAGCTTTAGAAGATATGTTTGGTAGCTCACCAAAAACCATATTAAACGATGTTACTGTAGATAGAAACTATAGTGATATATCTTACAATCCAGATAAATTTCACAGCTATTTAGACCAAGTTTTACAACTTGAATCTGTTGCTTGTAAAGACTGGTTAACTAATAAAGTAGACCGTTGTGTTGGTGGTAAAGTTGCCAAACAACAATGTGTTGGGGCATTGCAATTGCCATTAAATAACGTTGGTGTTATGGCACTAGATTTTAAAGGAAAAGAGGGTATTGCTACTTCAATAGGCCACTCACCTATTTCTGGATTAATTAATCCTGTAGCTGGAAGTCGCAATAGTATTACAGAAGCCTTAACAAATATTATCTGGGCACCATTAAAAGATGGATTACAATCCGTTTCATTATCTGCGAACTGGATGTGGCCTTGTAAAAATGAAGGTGAAGATGCACGTTTATATGAGGCTGTTAAAGCGATTTCAGAATTTTCAATAGATTTAGGTATTAATGTACCAACAGGAAAAGATTCGCTATCGATGAAGCAAAAATATCCTGATGGTGATGTTATTTCGCCAGGAACAGTGATCATTTCTGCCGCTGCAAATTGTAATGACATTACTAATGTTATTGAACCCGTATTTCAGAAAAATAAAGGATCTATTTATTATATTAATATCTCTCAAGATTCTTATGAATTGGGTGGAAGTTCATTTGCACAGATTAATAATAAAGTTGGGAATACAACACCTAATGTACACAGTACAACTTATGTAAAAACGGTATTCAATACCATTCAAAAATTAATTAAGAACAAACACATTGTTGCAGGTCATGATGTGGCTTCGGGTGGATTAATTACAACCTTATTAGAATTATGTTTCGCTGACACCAATCTTGGTGCTCAGTTAGATATCTCAACTATTGGCGAAAAAGATGCGTTCAAAGTATTGTTTGCTGAAAATGCAGGTATTGTTTTTCAGTCTAAAGATGATTCAATTGAAATTGAATTATCTAAAGCTAATATCGAATTTCAT